>Ga0256405_10000372_pt1 | contig 149924 bp, 128 predicted proteins | sample RumenRJG_02DNA_FD_189096 | JGI IMG/M metagenome (GOLD analysis project Ga0256405, IMG submission 189096) | Bovine rumen microbial communities from Lethbridge, Alberta, Canada - RJG_02 | ecosystem: Host-associated > Mammals > Digestive system > Stomach > Rumen | place: Canada: Alberta... | reverse complement strand
CCTTTCCTCCGTACCTTGGTATAAACCTCATTTCCTTGAATACCGGTATATCACGTAGATTACGTGGTATTGTGATAAGGAAACGTCTTTCGGTTATTCCGTATAGTTCACGAAACTCCTTTGTAAGGCCAATTGCCACGGTACCGTTTTTCTGTATTCTGCATGAGCGTCCTTGTACTGCGAAAGGCATAATTCCTTCCTTATCCTTATATTTTGGCAGGTGTACTGGGAATGAATACTTTCCGTATTTTTTTGCTTTAAGTAGTTTAAAGAATGAGTTCATATCTCTATCTACCAGTCTTAGTGTCTGCTGTGCGCAGTCTGTAAGCAGTAGTGCATAGTTTTCGTTTGTTTGGCACTCTGTATGGTTAGAGAAGTATGATAGGTATGAGTTAGTGTTGAAGAAATGTTGTCTGACGTTATACAACCCCACGTTGTATAGTCTTGCATTGTGGTATGCAAGTTTATAGAGTATATCAAGGTTAATATTATCCTTGTTGCTCTGTGTGAGTTGTACTTTTGTTGTCAGGTACATTTGTATTAGTTGTTATTTATATATAAATATGTTAATAATTATAAAAATTCTCAATAATTAAGTATTTTTTGCAAAAAAATATTTTGTTTTCTGCCGAAAACGTTGTATATTTGCAAATGAAAAATAAATAAGTTTAATAATAAAAGGCTACTTTCAATTCCTCTCCACCCTAAAGGATGGAGTTTCCTTGAAAGAATTATATGAATAATTAATGCCTCCAATATCTAAAAAGGAGGCATTTTTGTATATATGTATATTCTATCTTCTTCCAAGTGCTTTCCACTCTTCCTCTGTATGCCAAATACCTTCATAGTCATATGAGATATACTTGACATTGGGCTTAATACCGCCCCTATCACAGAACTGATGGATAATATCCTCAATGCTTTGCAAATTGGTAACAAGGAAATCATCAAGTGCTCTCAGTTCCTCAATTACCTCTTGTGGATACTTCGGTCCGTCTGTATCTTCTTCCGTTCCGGGGATTACCTTATCTGACAATCCAACAATGTGAGCCATTTGGTCATACCAATAGTCACAGTTGAACAAATCATAAGTGTCAATACCATAATACTTGTCATTATCCTCAACAGCATATGACTTGGATATATTAGATGCACGGTCAATTGCATTAAGTTTTGTTTCAATGTCTTCAATAAGGCTATCATCCTTCAAGTCATCATTAAGCCTACGTCTAATGTAATTCGTATACTTGGTAAGTTCTGACTTCTCATGCCTAATCTCAATTTGCTTAAACCTCAGACAGCGAATAAGTTTGATATGCTGCTCTGTAAATGTAATTGTTACTTTTGCCATAGTATTCTATATTTTACTTTTTCTTAAATTAATATTCCCTTATTAAATTAGCCTTCTTATGCATCTTTTTCAATGATGAATTGATAATTTGTCTAATTCTCTCCACTGAAAGCCCCATTTCTTCACTGATAGAAACAAGCCCTCTTTCATGACAGTCAATACCGTAGAATAACTTGATAATCTTCTTCTCCCTATCTGTAAGATATTGAAGCAAATTCCTTACAGATTTACATAAATCTGCCCTATCAGTTTCCTCTTCAATATTATTACTTGATGTCACATTCTCAAACATGACGTTATCATTACTCAATGCATTCTCATTAGGTTCAAAATACACATCATCAATATGGGCATATGATAATATCTCCAAATCCTCATCATGAGGAACTGATACATTATACTTCTTTCTAAGTATCTCCTTTGTTTCCTCAAATGTGGGCAACCTATGGTTTTCTGCATAGAAATTATTCCTAACCTTCGGTACATATGTGTATAGTTTCAACGCACCGGCCGGTACAATTGCCTTTTCCTTGAAAATCACATATTCATTGATGTATTTCCTTATCCACCAAACAGCATACGTAATAAGCCTATGCTTCTTGTTAAGGTCAAAATTGTCAATGGCATGCATCAAACCAATATTTCCCTCATTTATCAAATCCATCAGATTGTCACCATTCTGCCAATGTTTAGCAACAGATGCAACAAAACGTTGATTACATTCAATAAGCCTCTGTCTTGCCTTAGTAGCAATAACAGGGTTATTTGACTTCGTTCTTTCAAGTAATTTACGTTCTTCCATACTTGACAATACAGGGTAACTACGTATATCATCAAAATATGATACTGTTAAACTATTACGCTGTACATAGGAAAAATCCTTTGATTTACAATTAACAATTACACTCATTCAAAATATATTTTGTACGTTTCGAATATAATTCCTTAATTTCACCAAAAAGACGTTTAACCTCAGATAACTTATATCTATCAACATCACTACTATTCTGTTTAACCAAACGTACTTCCTTATAGTTATCAGTCCAACGATGCTCAAACTGTTCTCCTGGATGCTCATTACGCAGCCTATTCATCAGTTTGTCGAAAATATGACGACTTGTACGTTTAGGATACATATCCTGCCAGTGGTCTGTAATTTTCTGCCACTCATTTGGATGATTGAAGATATCCTGAACATATTGGTCTATCAGCCTTGTTGTCCTGCCTGTCGCCCTGTCAAGCAGTTCATCAATCTCATTGATTTTTTCCTTAATATTATCCATAAAAAAATATTTTAATTTATTTTTTCTTTTTAAGCATTACAATACACTTATTACCCTCATCACGCGGCAATGCCTCCGGAACTGATACATCAGACAGCATATCAATGAACTCATAGATACACTTTTTAGAGTCATCACGACGTGATAATTCACGTCCTCTCATAGTTAATACAACCTTCACCTTATCGCCGTCAGAAATGAATTTACGTGCCTTGTTAGCCTTTATATTCAAGTCATTTGATGCAATGTTAGTGCTTAACTGTATCTCCTTTAATGCAACCGATGGTTTCTTGCTATTCTTCAACTGCTTCTTCAATTCATACAGATATTTCGAATAATCCTCAATCTTGACAATTGGAGGCTCTGCCTTACCATTTATCTCAATCAAATCCTTACCCAATTTCTCTGCCATCCGACGTGCCTCATCAATTGAAATAATATGACTTGTTCTCGCCTTCACAGATTCATAAATAAGCCTTACACTCTCACAGCCGACGATTTCATCATTAATTCTCGGCTCATTAATTGCATTACTGCCTTTCTTACCTTTAATCATTAACAAAAATTAAAATTCTAAATATAATTCCTTAATTAACTGTTTCTTAATTGGCCATAATTGATTGAACTTCTCCGGTTCTGTAAACTCAATTGACCTCAACTTCTTGAAATATAAAGAAATCTCTTTTCTCTTTTCTAATTGGATGTAATCATAAACATCCAAATCCATATTGTAACTATTAGCCTTCAATATCTCCAATACCTTATCCCTATCACCATTTCCATCAAACCTTGAACAACCTAACATGGTGGTTAATACTTTCTTACCCTTAAATTCAGCATTTGCTGTGGCCATAGCATGCTCAAGTGCATCGTAATCAACAAATACTCTTTTCCTATGTGGATAATTGGCAATATACATCAGAGATATAATGGGCTTCCCCTGTATGGTCATCCTCTTACCCAATTTCCTTGAGTCTCCATAATTCGTTGAGTCATTAATTGCATCTATATATGGATATTTTAACCTCATCTTAGACTGAAACCCATTGGTAAGCATGCAATATATACTTGTACCTACCAATATCACATCATATTTATCGGTTTCCCAAATAGGCTCTTTATCCTTTATTATATTAAGCATTATTTACCTCTTTTATAATTTCCTTACCGTCTTCCTTAGTCCAAATTACTTCTGTATGATAATCGCATGACGGACATTCTGCAAAATAACCATGCCCAATAAATCTTGAACTCCAATTCCTCACAATAACAGGTTTATTACATTTCGGGCATTTTGGCAGTTCCACATAGAAATTGCAATATTTAGCGCATTCACCGTCCCGTCTAAACCAAGAACACTTTTGCTTAAAAATATCATATCTTATGTAATTGGCACAATACTCACAGCGTTTCTTAGGAACAGTTTTTTCAATTGTCTCTTGATACTGTACCATCATGATAACAGTATAAGAAATAATTGCAACCACCAACAGCATTATAATTACTTGGATTTCCACTTGTTCATTTTAATTAGTGTTTCATAAAAAATAAGATGTGCCGGATGAGTATACTTTTTCAATTCCTCAAATGTCATCCACCTATAAGCATCTATCTCAGGATTCAGCCCGTTATCGGCCATATTTGAATGACAATCATTCGGATTGATATTTGGATAATGCAAACCATATGCAATAACAGTCTTTTTTGGGTTTTGCAAACTTGTACCAAGTGGTATCAACATTTGACTTTCACAATCTTCCATTGAAAGACCTGATTCCTCCTTAAACTCACGTATAGCTGCGGTTACATAATTCTCACCAGCTTCTACGCCACCTTTAAGGTACGCCCAATATTCTCTGTTTCTCCATCCAATACCACCCGGATGACCGACGAAGAACTCTAATTCATTATTTGAATTAACTCTAAAAGGAATAACACCTGCTGAATACTTCATTTAAACTCATATTAACTAAAGTTATTTGTTTTTCTTAATTTTTCTATTAACTTTCTTTCCTCACTTGTAATAGCCTTTGGCATCCTGTACTTGACAATAATCTTCAAGTCACCCATTCTTCCATTACCCATCGGAAGACCCTTACCAGGCAAATTAATTACTGTACCATCCTCAATTCCTTGTCTCAACTTATATTTATAGGTTTTTCCATCAATATGCTTGATTGTCTTATCACAACCTGTTATACAATCCAAAACAGGTGTTTCATCAACATATGCCAAATCATATGGATTATTAGGTATTACCTTGAACTTACTGTTTTCATCAACCTTGAAGAAAATTATCAAATCACCTTCTTGTCCTTCCATACGTTCACAATAATTACCCTTTCTTGGTATTCTCATTGTAACATTGTCAGTTACGCCGGCCGGTATATCAAACGTGAATGATTCCTCCATCATTTCAAGACCACTTCCATTACATTTAGGGCACGGATTGGTAATTTTCTTTCCACTTCCATTACAATATGGACATTGAACAGTCTGACGTGAAAAACCAAATGCAAATTGCTGTGTCTGAGTTATGTAACCAGTTCCATGACAGTGAGGACACATACCTATGGTACTTCCATCCTTTGAACCTTTTCCATTGCATGACTTACAAGGTTTAAGCCTATTGTATTTAATAGTTTTACTGCCCCTATTATAAACTTCATCAAGAGTCAACGTAACCCTAACCTTGGTATCACTTCCACGCCTAATCACTTGCTGCTGACCAAAACCGCCAAAGAAATCATCATCATCACCAAATGGATTAAAACCACCATGCTGCATAAAACGCCTCAGTATTTCATCCATAGTAGCATCTGCACCACCCGGTTCAAATGAAGGGTCAACAGTTCCGTAGGTGTCGTACATCTCTTTCTTCTTAGGGTCGGACAAAATCTCATAAGCGTTGACCACATCCTTGAATTTCTCTTCAGCTTCCTTATTACCGGGGTTCTTATCCGGATGCCACTTTACAGCAAGCTTTCGGTAAGCATGCTTTATTTCATCAAGTGATGCATTCCTATCGACTCCTAATATTTCGTAATAATCTTTACTCTGTGTCATTTTATTAATTTATCGTTTTCAAGATGCAAAAGTAATACATTATTTTTAAATATCCAAATGTTTTTTGTTAAAAATGTTTAAAAATAGTAGGTAATCTAAAACTACCTACTATCTTATCATTATTTTGCGTCTTGTATGTCCTCAGCATCTGATGTTGGCTGTGCTGCCTGTGTTTCAGTCTTTGCACCACCATTGAAACCACCGAAAATGTCTCCAAACTGCGAAGCATCAAATCCGCCAAATTGGTTAGGACCACCGGATTGAGCATTATTCACATTAGCATAGACTTTTGCACCAACTGTAGCCAAACGTTTATTAACCTCTTCAATTAAGTTATCAGCATTTGTTAAATCACCATTTTTAATTTCAGACAGTTCCTTTACTTTATCACTAAAGTAATTTTTATCATCCTCTGTTAAGATATCTGTCTTATCCTTATAGTCTTCAACAAACTTCTCAACATTATAGACTGTTGTATCTATTTTATTGATTTTATCAAGACGTGATTTTGCTTCCTCATCTTGTTTAGCATATCTTTCAGCCTCTGCTTTCATTCGTTCAATTTCATCCTTTGAAAGATTATTATTCTGAATGGTTATATGCTGTTCTTTACCGGTTCCCAAATCCTTAGCACTAACAGTAACGAGTGAATTTGCATCCACGTCGACGGTGACTTCTATCTGTGGCACTCCTCTGGGGGCAGGCGGAATGTTGTCAAGATTAAATTGGCCAATTAGCCTATTATCACTAAACAGTGGGCGATTTCCCTGTGCAATCCTAATAGTTACTGCTGGCTGATTAGCAACCGCTGTGGTGAAGACTTGTGTCTTTTTAGTAGGAATTGTAGTATTTGCCTCAATAAGTGTTGTAAATGCGTTATTGATAGTTTCAATTCCCAAATTCAAAGGTAAGACATCAAGCAAGACTATATCGCCGGCACCCTTTTCTTGGTTAAGAACTGCACCTTGAATGCATGCACCAATACTAACAGCTTCATCAGGATTAACTGATTTATTCGGTTCTTTACCAAAAATCTCTTTAACAAGGTTCTGAATAGCAGGAATACGTGTAGTACCACCTACAAGAATTACTTCATCAATATCTTTTGGCTCAACTGATGCTGCCTTCATTGCCTCAATACAAGGCTGACGATGTGCCTCAATAATATCATGTGTAAGTTGTTCAAACTTAGCACGTGTCAAAGTCTCAACAAAATGTTTTGGCTCACCGTTGACAGAAGTAATATATGGAAGATTAATATCTGTCGCAGTACTTGAAGACAATTCAATCTTTGCTTTTTCTGCTGCCTCTTTAATTCTTTGCATTGCCATCGCATCTGTTGTTATATCAACATTGTGTTGCTGTTTAATGAGGTCAGTTATCCAATCCATGATTTTACTGTCAAAATTATCTCCTCCAAGCGTATCATTACCGCCACTTGAGAGCACTTCAAATACACCTCCGCCAAATTCAAGAATAGAAATGTCGTATGTGCCTTGTCCGGCATCGAAAACAGCAACTTTCATGTCTTTATCCGCTTTATCAATGCCATATGCTAATGAACCAGCCGTAGGTTCGTTTATTATTCTAGCGACTTTTAGACCTGCAATCTCAGCTGCTTCTTTCGTCGCTTGGCGTTGGTCTTGTGAAAAACGTGCAGGTACTGTAATAACAGCTTCTGTAACATTTTCACCAAGATAATCCTCAGCAGTCTTTTTCATCTTCTGCAAGATGAATGCCGTAATCTCTTGGGGTGTGTATTGTTTTCCGTTAATATTCACAACAGGTTTACCCTGACGGTTTTCAATTTTATAAGTTGTTTTCAAATCTTTAACCTCATCATAAGTTCGGCCAATTATACGTTTAATACTTGTTACTGTATTTTTGGCGTTGGTGATTGCTTGCCTCTTTGCTGACTCACCAACTTTAATCTCACCATCATCTGTAAAGCCTACCACTGATGGAGTAGTACGTTTTCCTTCACTATTAGTTATAACAACAGGCGAACCACCTTCAAATACACTAACACACTGATTACCAGTTCCGCAGTCAATTCCAATAATTTTTCCCATATTACTTTTCTTTTTTAATTATATCTAAAATTTTATTTTTCAAATCTTCTTCTTTTGTATAAACAGTGTCAAAATATATATCTACATTATTAAGTTCATATGTAAAATACAAAAGTTTTACATCATTTGCTTCGCACTCATATTTTTTATTAATGTCATTGTGAATAGTCCTTTCAAATTTATCAGACTTATTTCCGCATAAAAATGGTACATATTTAAAATGTTGGCTACCCTGATGTTCAATTGCTATATTATATTTTTCAATAAAAAAATCTAATGATTTATTATCGCTTAACCATTTGGGCTTATATTGCCATTTTATTTCATTTTTATCAAAAATTGTTAACAGAAAATTATATAAGCGTTCTTCATAAACATTATTTTCAGCTTTGCATATTGGGCAACCACGCCCTTTCAAATGATTTGCCGGAGTGCAAGGAAAATCACCATGTTTAGGGCAAGTTATGTTAACTTTTGTCGAATTATTTACATAAATAACATTTTCATAACTATATTTTCCATGAAAAATATTATTCGATTTCTCAATAAAATTTTCCTTTCCGAGTGAAAATAATTTTCGTTTATTCTCTTTATTACATAACTGGCATCCTGTTCTTTTATTGATTAAATCACTTGCTATTTTTTCAAATTCACCGTGTTTTTTACATATCAAAGTTATTTTTTCTTTTCTGCCTTTATATTCTACTTTTGAATAATCATACCTATCACCGTAAATTTTCTTTAGATTTTCTATAAACTCATCATTAGTATACCGTTGCTTTTCATGTGCTGCCATACGTCCACATTTCGGGCATCCGCCACCATTTAAATGGAAATTAGCCCTTTGTTGAAATTCACCATGTTCCGGGCAGATAATTGTAACGTGTTCTTTTTTTCCTTTATACACTACTTTTGAGTAGTCATATTTATCACCGTGTATTTCCTTAGCCCTATTTATAAATTCTTCTGTCGTTTTAATTAATGGTACATGAAATTTTTGGCGTTTCTCTCGTATTACACGTTCTTTTTTGAAAACCGTTGGCTTATTTCGTCTCTTTTCTGACTGTTGTTCAACTCCACATTTAGGGCAACCACTGCCTCTAAGATGTAATTTTGGTATCTGTTTAAATTCACCATGAATTGGACAAATAATGCAAACCGCTGTCACTTGGTTTATATACTCTACTTTTGAGTAGTCATACTTATCACCATGTATTTTTCTTGCTTCTTCAATAAACTGTTCTGTTGTTTTTCTTTTTGTACTCATATTTTTCAGGCTTATAACTATAAGTAGTTCCTAAACCTGAAAAATTAGGTACTGCGCTGTCTTTTTTTTTTTCACTTACTAATTAAACATCTTCTTAATGTCTTCAAACTTCTTTTTCAATACAATATTTTCCCTCTTATATTTCTCTACCTCATCATTTCTCTTGAGAAGTGTATTACGGAATGCATCCATCTTATTATCATACTCTGTAATTGCCTTATGATACTTTTCAAGCAAGTCATTATAGAGTGCCTTATAGTCGATTGCCTTATCATCCTTCTGCTTTTCAACGTCCAAAACCTTTGGTTCATCCTTTTTATTCTCAACTGCCTTGGCTTTTTCAAAGGTGATAACCATCATCTTATTTTCCTTGTCAATTGTCTTTTCATATTTGTCAAGAATGCAGTCTTCTGGGGCTGTAAAGGTATAAGAACCGTAATATGTGGATGCAGTATAAGCATGTGTCTTGTCAAAATCCTCAAATACACTTATATGGATTGTATGCTTCTTCTTATCGGTTCTGATACGTACATAATCCTTATCATCATTATAATGGACTTCAACCTGATACTTGTCACCTTTATCCTTTAACTCATAATTGGGTTTCAACCAATCATAATCAGTCCAAAAAGTTGTAATGTAATCATTTGGTTTTCTATCCAAATCATTGTTACACCACTTATCCAGCAAATCTTCTGCTGTTTCCATCAAATCTAAAAAACTGTTCTTCATAATTTTTTTAATTTTTTTATATGCGTTTATTATTTACTTATTTCTTTACCCCAATATATTCAAATACCATGCCAAACCATTCAAGTCTGCCAAATTGTCAGTCTTTTATATAACAATATAGACAGCCATGTTTACAATGCTCCATTTTATTATGCCACAGTTGCATTTTATTAAGGGGACAGTTACAATTTGCCCTTTGTTCCTTATTACCTACCAATTTAATCTTGTCAGTTAGATTTAAGATATCAATATCCTTTTGAGATAGACAGGAAATACTCTCTATACCGGGTTCTCCACATGCTTCAACTTCAAAACCATATTGATTACCTAATTCCACTAATCTGTCACGTATTTCCAAACGTTTCTCCAATGGTGCATGAAATGTATTATAAGGTATTGGCAAACCATTCTCTGCAAACCGTTCCTTTACATGCTTGTACATATCCAATACAGAAAAACGTACTCTCTTTACTCCACTATCCTTAAATATATCAATAACATGTAAGGCTGTATTAATGCCCTTATCCGTTGGAATGATTGGGTCTATTCTCAATACAAATTGCTCGATTGGAAAACCACAATTAATCAGTTTCTGAAACTTATCAAACGATTGCTCCACTGAAGGTACAAATGGTTCCACCTTAGTATTACCAAATCCGGTAATTGTAAAATGCAATATGCATTTATCCTTATTCTCCACTAATTTTTCAATTAGTTTGTCTGTAAGACGTTTTGTTATAATGATATTACCTAAATATAGGTTATCGAATATCTCCAAGTGGAAACAAGGGTCTGTATTTTCTACAATCCCAATATATTGTGATTTTTCCAATTTTGCCATAGTATTTTATATTAATTTATTGTAAATTACCAATATGTTGTGAATTTCAGATTTCCTTAATCTTATTTCTGTAATACTCACTACCCTTTTTATCTGCCTTACAAGTAGATGCTACCTTATCATATAGTTCCTGCATCTTCTTCTTTGGCATATTTGAATTAACTGAAAGATATTCGCTTGAGTCTTTAAGCAATGTTCTCCAACAGTCTGATTTCAGAATATTATTCACATCATTCTCACAAATCTTAATGATATCGATAATTTCCGCATTAGCCTCTTCACGGGATTCCGGTCTTATCATATGTCCGAAATCGTTGATTTCAGCATTTTCTGAATATGTGGTCACATATGGCGCACAATAGCCATAATCACGTACAAGTTGGCTTGCTGTACGTGTTGCACTACGTAAATCACTTGATGCACCGACAGACATGTAATCATCGCCGAAGACCATTTTCTCTGCGCAATAACCGCCAAGACTAATCTTAATCCTATTAAGCAGCATATCAACGGAATGTAGTTTATGTGTATCATCAAAGTCTTGCATTAAGAAACCGCCATTATTACTTGAAGCAGTCTTACTGCATAGTTTCTCCGGGATTTTATGCATCAATGCAGCATAGACTGCAAAGTGGCCACTTTCATGGACTGCAACAATTGCCTGTTCCTCATCACATTCACTTTCCCTTAGTTTATCAAGGCGTGTCTTCTCTGTATATTTAAGGGTTTGTATAAGTTCATTTGAATTACTGTAAATTTCAATAATTGTCTTACGCCCCTTATGAGAAAATTCAATCTTCTTGATGTCATCTTCCTTGTCATACACCTCACGCATAACAAGTGGTAGTTTTGCCTTTACAATCTCATGGATTGATGAATATATAGGTCTTGTACCATGTGTAGGGAACACAGATTCATTATAAATGAATTTAACAATGCTGTCCTTGAATATAACATCATATCCAGTCAATTCTTTAACATCCTTGGCATATTTGGCAAGTGAAAGGTTAATGATTTCCATGAATGACTTGCTTGAGAATGCAGGATAAATCATATGGATATTTCCAAGACGTGCAATCTGTTCATTTCTGAAACGTTTCTGCAATGCCTCTTTAACATCAACAATGGTAATTTTCTTTGTTACCTTATTGAATTGGTCAGGACTCATATCCGGGTCTGCATTGAATGCAATGGTATATGCCTCGTCCAAATTGCCGATGACAAATATGATACTGTCACTGAAATTCAAGTCATATCCCTTTGTTGCACTGTCAAATACCTCTGTTATAAGACCTAACAATTGTTCAAAACTGTATTCCCTAATCTTATGAAAGATTGTCAATTTGTCACTGACGGTTGATTTTGTCTTATCATAAAGTTCAATCAACGTATCAAGATAATGGTCCTTCAAGAAGAAATGACGGCTTCCATCACCCTTCTTATCACCAATAATACTTGCCAATTGGCCAGAAGCAGATGACTGTGTTGCTACTTCATCACGGCAACAATCATCATCATCATAGTCTTCATTGGCAACCGGTCCATTCTGAGGTAAACCATGAACTGTTTTTCCATTATTTGTGTCAAAGTTAAACACCTGTGAAAACATTGCGATGTCATACTGTGTGAAATATGACATACATTCCTGTGAATTAACCCAAACGCCATGCTCCAACTTGATAGGACAGAATGCATTAATCTTCTGCATGTAACCTACAACCTTATACAAGGTACGTACACGCCAAAATGAGTCACGACGATGCAACTTACCATCATCAAGCAACTCCCAGAATGGCTTCAAACCACTCTTTCTGTCCTTCTCAGCACCAGTGGCATCCAAAGTCGCAGCATATTGAAATTCATCATATACAAATACACGATTTGAACGCTCACTTGATAACTCTTCCTCAATCTTACTCTCAATATCCCACGATGAACATTCACCAATCTCAGCGAAATTGAAATATACCATATCCTTCTCAATTTCAAGCAATTGGCAAAGCCTTTTAACCAGACTCGTTTTTCCCGTTCCCGTCAAACCCCAAAGACATACAACATGTGGTCTATTCTGTAATTCGGGAAACAGAAACCACGGTTTCACATTGTAGATTATTCCATCAATAATCTCATTAAGTCCAACAAACTCCTTCTTCAATACCGAACAAGCATTGTCAAGCAACTTTTCTTTTTGTTTAAGTACTTCGTAATCTAACATAAAGTCTTTACTTTAAATTTATCATTCAATCATTTCAAAATGTTCCAAAAATTCCTTTTCTTCCAAATAAACATAATCATTATATCCACCATTCTGATATACCTGTAGAAATAAAGGGTAAACATCTACCTGATATTCCCTGCCCGCATGAAAATTCAATATATCCAATGCTGAATTTCTACCCTCAGACGGAATGGATAAATCATTAATACATCTACATGTTCTTTCTAAAAATTGTGCCATAAATATATTTGATTAATGTTGTTATATATATATAAACACACACACTTTCCCTTGTGTCTCCTTAATTTTTTGCAAATATACTACAAAAAAACGATACTTCAAAAGAAATACCGTTAAAAAATACTAAGCTTCATTCATTTTTCCAAGATTATAATATTTTAACTTAACTGCAATGACAATTCCTAAATCTTTCATAATGAAAATAGCGCAATTCGGAACTTCCTGACACTCCTTTTCAATATAATACTTAAATGACTGGTATCTCTGAATAACCAATGCATTTCCATTCTTAATTGCCTTCTTATCCTCCTGCGGAATGTCAAAAACAATAAACTCAAAATCATCAATGTCAAACTTCTTGCCATGAACAGAGGAAATCTCTGCAACATAACCGTCATTCTCAATGAAATTGAATACTGTGAACCTCAAATTAACAAAGTCTTTCTCATATAACTGTTTTAATAATTCATCATATCTGTTTACACTCATTTTCAATTAATAATAAATCTTTATATATAAAATAAAATATGCAAAAGCCTATATTAATAGACAATTGCATGCTCCCTACGATATATTGGGACAACATATTTTTGTTGGGCGACCTGGACTCGAACCAGGGATTTCGAGATTATTTTGTAAGTTCTTAAAACTTTGTGCCTCCGATGAGTATCGACCTCATGTCCAAATCATAAAAATTTGTGTTCTGCCAATTAAACTACAGAGACGAGACTCGTGTTCTACCACTGAACTACCGCCCACTAAATAATACAGAGAAAATTTGTGACTGTTTGCTATTGTTTACAACACTGCCGGAATTGAACCGGCGTTCTCAATTACCAAAAAATTGCGACTTAACCACTTGTCTAAATGTTATCGAAGTAACAGTCACGTCACTACTGCATATTTCTTATTTGACATACTCCCCTCCCTAAAGTGAGGGGATTCTTGGACATTTCGTACTAGACGCTTTCGTGGGATGCCCTTTGGCCGGAGCCTCACTGGTCTTCCACCCGCTTTCCAATTCGTAGATGCCCCTACGAAGAATTTTTTTTTGCAATTCATCCACACACTGAAGGATGGAGTTTTCTTGCAAGACGTATATAAATATATACTACTTTCAAAAGAAAAACAAGAGAAAATTAGAAGAGTATTACAAAATAGATTCTTCGAGGACTCGAACCTCGGACATCAATTTTAACAGAATTGCGCTATAACCTACTTAGCTAAAAAATCGAAGTAACTCTTCTGTCACTACTTGTTGTTTGCGGGCGTACTTGGAGTCGAACCAAGAATCTTTATCTTGACATGATAACGTTTTAACCTATTCGAAGTAACTGTAAAGTTCACTATTGAAAAATCAAAGAAAATACCTTCAGTAAATTTCTTTTTTCTAAACTTTACGCCCGTATAAAAAATTGGAGAATCACAGCAAGGGTGAGTTTCTGTCTAAAAAACATTTCAAGTGTTTCGCGTATACCATTTCGCCAAAATTCCCAAAACGGAATCTATTGGATTCGAACCAATAATTAATCGAAGTAACCCTTAACTTCACTACCAACTTATATTTTAAAAAAATAACGAAAGAAAAACAGCGAGAGTGAGTTTTGATTGAAAATATCCACATTATATTGTATCGAAGTAACTCTCACATCACTATTCGTATTTTTTTGTTTTCTACATTATAAATATATTAAAGAACGCTTTCTTCATTAATTCGGTTGCAAAGATACTAATTATTTTTGAAACTACCAAATATTTTTTGTTAAAAATTGTAAATTTCAAGAAAATTTTGTACCCCCAACAGGATTCAAACCTGTGACCCCGATATTAGAAGTATCGTGCTCTATTCAACTGAGCTATGGGGGCATCATGTTTGTGCCGTTGGAGGGAGTCGAACCCTCACGCAACTTCCGTTGCAACAGTTCCTTAGACTGTCCCCTATACCAGTTCGGGTACAACGGCATCCTAATTTGTGGAGATAGAGGTAATCGAAACCTCGTCCAAACAAGGAAACCATCTATTTTCTACATGCTTAGTTCAATTTTGATTTTCATAATGCAACACGACTTGAACTACCAAATTGCATTCTTATCCTTTTAATTTTCATCAATCCATCAAGGCATAGACCAACTATTTCTGATTTTCCTGCACCACTATACTAACAAGTCTCAGAAAATAACTCATTAAGTGATGTCTCGTTCCCTCACCTTGTAAGGGAATTAAGCCAGTAACCTACTGTACTTCGATTAGGCAGCGAGAGCGTAAGTTGTTTCGCCAATTAATTGTTCGACCAAATTGATTTAAGTGTAATAGTCTTCACACTGCATGCTTACAGACCATTTCATACTTGCTGTCAAATGCCTGTTATCCCCATATATAAAAAATTATTTATCTCATATTCAGTCTCTTGTATGCTTCCTCAAAACCTTCCATGAAGCCTTTTTTCCACTCATCCAGGTCTTCCTGTCTATTTGAAATAGAAGCATTACTATTTGGCCTTGATTTATGCACAACCTTGCCGCCAACAACATACATGCCATCGGCAACGTCATTAATTCGTTTCATTTCCTCAATACGTTCCATTCCACCAATCTTACGGATAAATAAATCCATATTTAAGGCCTCATAGTCATTTACTAACTCCCTAACTTTGGCTTTTTCTTCCTCTGTTAGTAAACTGTCATCCGTGTATCTCTTATATTCATCTAATATTGAACTCATAACAATTAAACTTTAAATATTAATATAAATATAGTTTAACAGTTTTTCAATACTAAAATTAAACAAATAGGTCAGGAATCGAACCCAACATCACCGATTGGCAACATCACATTAACTGTGTATCAATGGTTTCCATCAATATTCCTCCATGCGCCCCGTTCTTGCCATTAAATGACTATTTGCTTAGTGGCTTCAAAGGGACTTGAACCCTTACATCCTCTCGGACAAATGCTTTTGAGACATTCGTGTCTACCAATTCCACCATGAAGCCAAATTAGTTGGAGATACCAGACTCGGACTGATAACTTAACATCCAGAGTGTCACGTGTTACCAATTTTACACCAATCTCTAAAATAGTTGGGGCGACCAGATTTGAACTGGTGCTACATGAGTCAAAGTCATGTGTACTAACCGGACTATACGACACCCCAATACCATTACTTAGTCTTTTAATTCCTCCATAACTTAAAACTAATAAAATTCTGTTATTTTCACTTTCCAAAAACAAAAATAGTTAAGAAATCTTGCAAGTCACCATAACAAAATATCAGCATGCTTGAGTCATTAGGTGCATCTCCTAACTATTTTCTAAAAATCTGAAATTCTTCGAAGAATAAATACAATTTCGAAGTCCTCCTACGAACTTAGACTGAAATCTACGCCCGGTCATTTCTGTACCCTAATATGTATTTAAAATTTCAGACTTATAAGCGTGACGTTTTATTCCGGCGGAGTGCGCCACCTTACTCTCCATTTTTGTCTTTCTATATAAACGTTAAAAGTCTATATTCATAATCTTTCAATTCATTTTTAAATTCATACAGCAATTTTCCATCAAATTCTCTTTTTCCACCAAAGAATTTAATATTTGGATAAATCTCTGGTAATGATTTGCAAGCCCATATGAATTTTTCCTCAACATTCTTTATATTATTACTACCGGCATCAACAAGTGTTTCTTCAAGTGTTAATCTTACGTAGCAATCACCTTGTTTATTAAGGAAATTAAACACACCATATAAACTGAATATAATATATTCAACAAAACGACATTTAAAGCATAACTTGCCATATTTGTTAACAAATAGCCTTATGTCAAATAGTCTTATACCTTCGGCATATTGTTGCTCAATTGTCTTTTCTTGATACCTTATAAACCACTTGTTAATATATTTCAACCATTTATTTGCTGGTTGAAGATAACTCATGCTATTATATGAACCAATAATCATCTTTGATGTGTTTTCTATTTCTCCTTTCTTATTATATAAATATATAAAAAGAACACTTTGTCATCGTTTGACAGTGCAAAGAATCTACAAATATTTTTTGTTAAAAGTTATTAATAATATTCTGTTATTTTCGCTTTTCTCCAATTTTTTGCCCAAAATTGGTCAGTTTGCACATGATTCTTACGTACATACTTCACGACATTATGACAAAACTCATCAATCGGATAACTATCAACATTACGGATAACAACACCCTCAATAGTATCACCATACCTACTGCCTTGCGTCATCCAATACAATACGTGTTCCTTTAATTCATCTTCTGTGTCAAATGAACGTCTTTCCAATACAGGAACAGTCGGCAAATCAAGAATCTGTGCCATTTCTGAAACATCATCCCAAGAATACCATTTCTCTTCATCCCTTACGGCAAACATATGGAAATATTCTTTCAACCTATTATATTCAATCGAATGAACACCATATAAGTTCTCACCGTAAATCATTTCATCTTCACCAATCAAATCCTTAATTCTCCAATAAAGGCCGTCATTTCCCCATAGGTTTATTGACCAAGGATTCCTTGTAGGTGCTGCATGAGAACGAGCAAATACACCATAACGAGATATAGAACTGTTTTCACCGTCTAATTTTTCGCTAAGAATCAGTTCCTTTCCTTTCAAATAGGAAAACCAATCGTCATCAACACGTCTGTCATCATTCTGTAACCCTTCTGAGAACGGGACGTGAAACGTTCTTGGGTATTTACTGTTTTCCATAATTTTTCCTTTCTGCTTTAATGTTAAACTCTGCGGAGAGGCAGGTTTACGATACCTATGCCACAAATAGCACGTTCTGATTAGCAGTCAGACCCAACTCCTTGTTGGTTGCTCTCTCCTTTATATCTTTTAGACCTTGCACTTTTTCCTTTATTGAGTGCCATATAATTTTCAGTCATAGCGTGGCAATTAGGGCATAAAACTTTCAGATTTTCTCTACAGTTATTACCACAATTTCCGTCTATATGATGAATTTGTAAAATAGTATTATTTGTTCTCTTATTATAACCTTCAAAGCCACATTCTTCACATTTATAATGTGCTCTTTCATAAAGAAACAATCTTATATATTTAGGTAATTTTGAATTTGGGTCTAAAAAATATTCGCCTTTAATCCACTTGTCAATAGTTTCTTTACCTCTATGTTTAGCACAACATTCATTTGAACAAAACTTCCTATTTGGATTTCTACTTTTAAATATTTTACCACATTCTTGACAAATAAATTCTTGTCCTTGCGTTAAATATTTGTTTCGATTCCTACAACTCTCAGAGCAATATTTATGCTGATGGCCTTCTAATTTTTTACCACATATTTCGCAATATTTTTCTTTACATACCTTTTTAGGATGTTTTCTTAATTTGTTACCAATATTTTCATAAACATCTTTTGAACGGTGTTCATTATTGTACGTTGCGGCACAAGAACTACAACAAAATTCATTTGCTGTTTTACTTGTGATTTCATTACCACATTGCTTACAATATTTAATAGGTTTCTTTTTTCTTTCTTTATAAATGTTTAAATCAAATCCAATTTTTGAAGCAATTTGTTTAACATAATCAGAACCACATTTATTATCTGATATACCAAAATACTCATGAATTTGATTTTTACTTGATAACGAATTTAAAATATCGTAAACTTCTTTTTTCTTTTCCTCTGTACTAATGTCTATAATATTACGTTTTCTCATTTTGTTATTTATGTATATTGTAAATATACTAATAAATAGCGGAAAAACAAAATTTCGAACGTTTTTTTTTTAGAAAAAATAAAGTATGTGCGGCGGGTGTAGGAGTCGAACCCACTCACCCCGAAGGATGCCTCTGATTTCAAGTCAGGCCCGTTACCGTTCCGGCAACCCGCCATTATAAATGGAAGACAGTTTATTTTTACCATATTAAAATTCTCATGAGATATAAATCAACCGAGCTACTGACCTTTCTTGGATGTTCGCACTTCTAGGTTTCATTATAAATTTCAACTTAGGTATCTCCTATATACTCTCGACACTTTTATGAGGCTAACTTGTTTACCCAAACTTAACCTTATGAACATCAAAGTTATTTGAAGGTATAGTCTCTCAATTTAGCACGGTATTATCCTCCACCATTATTGTTTAGGTGGTGTGAATGTACATATCTCACACAACTTATGCCCACTTCTGAGGACTTCCGCCGTTTTAGGGAGATTCTACTATGGGATTTCTCGCCATAGCACTCGAATTAAATTCAAGACCACTGCCTTACCAATTAGGCTTATGTTTTCATTTATATAATAAAGCAAAAATAGTTTTAATTAGAGTTCTCCAAGCAGTAGATAACACAAAACGACATCATGGACTCCCACCATTATCACTCTATAGCATCTAACAACATATAAATGCTTTCTGCCGAATTGCCAGTACTCGAAGTCAGAGTAAAACCATATCAAAAAAAGTCGAAATCCTTGCAAGTAAATTCAACAATTTGACCATAGTGTCGTTTGACTCACTACTGATGCAATTACATGGCCACCGCTGCATAAACTCAGATTTCAATGATAATCTTCATTGCATCAACATTGCTGAATTAATTTCAACTTATACTTAAAAACATACATTCCACTATCCCGTACAACTCTAATCCTACACATCCATACTAATGAATAACCACCTCCAATTACAATACAAATCGGATATGTATCTCAACCTCAGATTGGTTGCCTACGGTAACTTCTCCCGCTAGTACATACGGGTGTTTCCTTCTGTTAGTTCTTGACATACTCCCCCACCTAAAGATTGAGGGATTCTTGGCCACTTCGTGTAACAACGCTTGCGTGGGATGCCCTTTGACACGTAGTCTCAATGGTCTCACTCCCGCTTGCCAATTCGTAGATGCCCCTACGAAGAATTTTTTTGCAATTCATCCCTACCCTGAAGGATGGGGTTTTCTTGCAAGGTTCATATAAAAAATTGACGGACGTACTTTCAAGGGAATCTGGTTTCCTTAACCAACAAGACTTCTTTTATCCGTTACCGGACTTAACATTGAGACCTCTATCGTCAATTTCTATTATTAGAGCAGTATAAAGTAATCGAAACTTCGTCTCCTGCATGGCAAGCAGGTGTAATAACCACTATACGAATACTGCAAATTAGAGCACCATAACAGATTCAAACTGTCCCCTTCAGATTGGAAGTCTGATATGCTAATCACTAACACCAATGGTGCAATTATGGGGGCAGTGTTGGGTTCGAACCAACGTAAACATGTGCCACAAACATGCACCTAACCACTCGGCCAACTGTCCCATATTAATTCAGTGACCCCGCCGGGACTCGGACCCGGGACCCCAACATTAAAAGTGTTGTGCTCTACCAACTGAGCTACGGAGTCAGTGTAATTAAACCTTTCTCTAACATCTTATGATGGCTAGGGCAAACCCACATTAAATTATCTATATTATTAATTTCACCAATAGTGGCAGAACTAGGAAATTTTAATATGCCTTTTATATGATGTACGTCAAGAATCTCATCAAATTCATGATTGTTTCCACAAAAACAGCAATGTTTTAATTTATTACTGTTTTCAATTGTTCTTCTAGCGTCCTTTCTTATTTCACTACATTTAATAGTCAAATATTTATGTCCGTCTATATAATAGCCAAGGGTCTTTAATTTTATTTTTTCATGTTTCAACTCAATGCAACATTTTCTGCATAATTCAGCGGTATAAGATTTTAGTTTACCACAGCGAGGGCAAGCATTATATCCTTTTTTATGTTTACCACCTTTCCATACTACATCTTTCATTTTTTTATCGTTATTTCTATATCTGTTAGTATACGATGCCGAATGAGATTGGCAACAGAAAAAATGTTTTGTTTTGCTTCTATTATAATCACTGAGTAAAATTTTAAATTCTTTTCCACAATATTTGCATTTAACATTTACGGTACGATTTTTACTTTTCCATTCACCTCTGCATTTACAACTACAAAACATTGGAAGTTCATATTTATTTTTAGAAATGTCACGTTTTGTACGATAAAATGAACAGCCACAATTTTTACAAATAAATTCAAAACTTTGATTTGGTTTTGACTTTTTAATATCATCTACATTATATTCCATAAAATTTAAATATTATAAGCAGTGCGTACCGGATTCGAACCGGCGACCTCCACAGTGACAGTGTGGCATTCTAAACCTACTGAACTAACGCACTATAAAAAGTGTTGGCAGATGGACTCGAACCACCCACATTCACGGTATCAGCGTGACATTCTAACCTACTGAATTATGCCAACAGTTATCACTGAGCTAAATACCCATTATTCAGTAGCTTCACCGGGACTCGAACCCGGACGGCCATACTGGCCAGAAGATTTTAAGTCTGCCGGGTCTACCAATTCCCCCATGAAGCCATTCTTTGAGCCGGTGATGGGGGTCGAACCCACAGCCTACTGATTACAAATCAGTTGCACAACCATTGTGCTTCACCGGCAAATATAATTTAATGAGCCTCCTCCCTGACTCGAACAGGGGTACCCGGTTTTGCAGACCGGTGGCTCGGCCACTCACCCAAGGAGGCGAAAATGAAAGTAGTCGGTACGGGACTCGAACCCGTGACTCCGCCTTGAAAGGGCGACGACTTAACCAACTTGTCGAACCGACCATATTTGTCGGGATAGCCAGACTCGAACTGACTCGACATGCTCCCAAAGCACGCAGGCTACCATTAAACCTCATATCCCGTTTTTGCAGATGCTGAAGGACTCAAACCTCCGACCCTCGATTTTGGAGACCGATATTCTAATCAACTGAACTAAGCATCTGTATAACCATTTGTTAATCAAGTTGGTGGAGACGGTGGGACTTGAACCCACGACCCCCTGCTTGCAAAGCAGATGTTCTAGCCAACTGAACTACGCCCCCAAAATAATTTGTAACCCATAGCAGATTTGAACTGCTGTGACATGCGTGAGAGGCATGTATCCTAGGCCGCTAGATGAATGGGCTAAATTTACGTTGGAAATCCATAAACCAACTTACCATTTCACTTAGTTCTTATTTATTGTTTCCAAACTTAGTGCGGCGGTTTCCTTACCTACAAAACCTCATTACCCTTAACTAGTATTAATGGTTTATTCTGATATTAGCACAGTTTCTCTCTGTTTCTTCTATCAAGGTGACATACCATATCCCACCTACTGTTTATTTACTCTGACACAGCAAAACATCGGGTCTGAATTTTATTTTTTTCCATTATCATATTTTTTATATACATCTGTATTGTACAGATGGTCTTTCCACCCTAAATTTTTATCATAGACGTTAAAATATCCGGCAAACCAAGCACGTCTAATTATTTCAGGATTAAATAACTTATATAAGTCTTCTAATTTTCCTTCACCACCGACATAATACATATAAGCAAGGAATTTTCCATATTCAGTATCAAAAGTGTTTCTTAACTTACGATATGTTCTAAGTCCTTTTAACCTTTTGTATCGTTTATATTTTTCTTTAATTTTCTGTAACATATTCAATCAGAAACATTAGTTATGAAAAATTATGTGGGAGGTGATGGAGTCGAACCACCCGAGCCGTTAAGCAGCTGATTTGTTTTAGTTGTCGGATTCGAACCGGCGAATGTGAGTGTAAATTCACTCAGCACTTAGTGCCTTAGCTTTCAACCACTCAGCCAAACTAAAATTTGATTTTCAGTTTACTCTGTATACAGTCAGCCCCGCTACCACTTACGGAATAACCTCCCAAATTATTTAAATCTTATACTTATATTCTTCAATTTTAAGCATTTCATCAAAGGTATACATTTTATGCTCATAATTTAATAAAACATCATACCCTAACTCTATATAACGTTTCATTTTATCTATCATATTCTGTTTAACAAATGTCACTCTTGATTTAACTTCTATAATTTTATTCTCTTTTTCAATATAAAAATCTGGTAACGCATAACGCTTTTTATTTAAAATGGTGTCAAAATACTCAATTACTAAATTTTCCATTTCATAGTGTATTTTTCTGTCATCAAAATATTTGCATAAATCATATTCATATGAACTGCGATAAAAAACTTTGTATCCATCCCATGTATTATGCCACCCATAATTAAATTGTTTCATAACTTCTGGCAATTTACAACGTTTTTCGCTAATGGCTTTACGCAAAGCATCAGATAAACAACGTAAATTAATTCCCATGTTTTTCATAACATGAACAAGACGTTCAGTTGAACCCTGATAATTATATTTTTCTTTGATTGCAGATACAGACAAACCATTTTTATATTCATCTGAAATTTTCTTTTTTACATTTTCATATTCATTAAAAACGCCATCAGTTCCTAACTTCGTTTTATCAAAACCGAAATATATAAGATTATCAAACCAATTTAAAGAATGATGATTACAAACGCCTGTATGTAAACAATCTATTTTTCCACATACTTTACATTTATTTTGTTTGTTTACCCGACTTTTTACTTGTTTTTTCTTCTTATTAACAACTTTTGCACTTGTAGCATTATTATATGAGGCTGAACAAGAATGGCCACAAAATTTCTTTTGTCCTTTTTTTAATTTTTTTCCACAATTTAAACAAAATCTTTCCGGAAAACGTCTTTTATGATAAATATTTAAATCAAAATTAATCTCTAATGCAATAGCATTAACATACTTAACACCATAGCTATTATGACTTATTCCAAAATAATTGTATATGTCTTCTTTTTTATTAAAAGAATCAAATAATTTGTAAATTTCTCTCTTGTTTTCGTCGCTTGTAATATCAATCATTTTCATTTTTTTACTAATATATTGCAAATATACTAATAAATAGTTGAATAAACAAGTTTCGAACGTTTTTTTTTCATATAAATGTGCGGCAGGGTGGATTTGAACCACCGACAACCGGATTTGCTTCGTATATTGGATTCGAACCAATGTTTAAAAGTTTCAGCCACTCAACCAATACGAAGTTTGATTTTTCAGTTTACTCTGTATTCAGTCCGGCACTCTACCAACTGAGTTACTGCCACATATAAAAAAACTCCTACACTGTTGTCCGTTTCACCTGCAACTCCTACAACACACCTTTGACTTACGGTTCATCAGGTTCCTAGCATTTGCCGTAAGTCCAACCATCTTCCAACCCTCGGAGTTTTTAATACAAAAATATTTTGCGCTTGGAGAGAATTACGATATCCCGACCCTCGCATTAACAGTGCGATGCTCTGCCTCTGAGCTATCCAAGCATTCAAAAGAACAAGTAAATTTACGAGGTACAGACTTTTGCAACCTTTTATCATCTATTCAGATTTAATCAGGAAACCCGCTATTAGGCACTTGCGCTGTTTTACGGCATTTGTTGTGTTCCTGCTTATGGCTTCTCACGAAATACGCTGCTCTTCACGTATTGGATAACTCCTTATCCTAACCAACACCTTTCACTGGGCTGTCGGTACTGCTTTGAGTCCGTCTACATGATAAATATGAAGCTAGCATTTACCTATCACTTCCCCAGTTCCTACTCAGTGGTCTGTACTTGTTCTATATATTTTCTAAAGATTGCATATCATAGCCAAACAAAGTGGTTTGTACAATAAAGCCTACTTCCTGTCAGTTGACAGTGGAGTTTATAGCAAATTGCTATTCCTCTATTCTTTGTTTGTTGTAGTCTGAAATTACCTTATTGAAATTCTTGCAAGTTACATAGTAGTATCTCCTCATTTATGCCCAGCCCACACGATGAAGTGCTTCTACTAGAACTGGTTACCTCCGATTCACACGTGCTCCGCTTTTCTACTATATAAATTTCAACTTAGGTACTATAAGATAAAAAGCTTTTAACTTTCCCAGTCCAATTAAGGAGGTCATTATCTCAATTTAACTCGGTATTATCCTTGCACATTATTGATTAGTGTTGTGGTTCCTCCGCCATACTTAAGCCACACATTATAAATTGCAGGTTTGAAGGGAAGGATTTCCACCGAATTTTGAAGAAACTACCTATGATATGCAAAAGAGAGCAGTCTTCAGGAATTGAACCTGTCCTTCTGATTGGAAATCAGATATGCAACCATTACACCAAAGACGCATTTCACCAATTTGGAATTCTGTTAGATATTTCTATCTTATATTTACTGAACTAATTCATTTTGTTTGTTTATAGGCTCATCCCGTAAGGTGGGCTTGTAATTACTGACTACCTGACCCCAATTCGTCACCTTATAGACAAAAATGAATGTGGTTTTTCACCAATCCTCTCCGCATTGATTTTTTTGCTTTATTTTGTTGTCCCAATATGTCAAAGAACTCTTTTTGGAAACTTACATTCGGTATTTCTGCCTCATTGTTCCGTTTTTCGCTTTATCAGAAGTATTATTTCTGAATTGCGATGCAAAGGTACTAACTAATTTTGAAATATCCAAATATTTTCTCAACTTTTTTATCCCATTTAATGTTTTTTAAGGAATACACCTTATTATAATATAAAAAAGCCGTGATTTTTACTTTTTTAGGGTCTTCATCACAGCTTTGGGGAAAATATATTGAGTTTTAAATCGGAATGTTTCTATGCGGCTACATTTAATATTTTCTTTTTTCGCTGCTTTATACCCTTTTCAATTTTATCATAATCTAAACCATGTTCAAATGCTGGCACAAAATTATCGTACAACGCACTATTAATCGGAGAACAACTTGTTGTGGTTCCCTGAAGCCATTGTCTGCTTGCTGATGCGCTGATGTAAGATTTCTGCATTTTTATTTGGTTAATTTTAAAAATAAATATAGAGTAGTTTTCAAAAAGTATCAAGTTTTTTTAAGAAAAATTAAAAACCTTATCATAATTACTGATAAAGCTCTTGCAATTATCATATAAACGCTTTAGCCACCAGCTTCCATTCTCTTGCGTATATTTACCTTTTTCAGCATCCTCTATTGCAGCATCAATATATGCACGTATATTATATAAATCGTCAATAAACGTTTTTTCACGATATGACTCATCATTAACATCGTCCCATTCTTTCAAGACATTATTCACAGTTCTTTTTACTATGTTATGCAACTGTTTTTCGTTAATTAGTATTTTCTGTTTCATAATTTTATAAATTATATATTATAAATATATAGGAGTGACATAAAAATTTTAAAATTCAACACTATTCTTTATTAAACTTCTTATCTTATTTTTTAATTTATTTTTCTTTTTAAACTGTTTTTTAATTACAACACTTTCGTAAAAGCCTCTGCAATAAAGCTTACTAGTAACTTTTAAATTAAGTTTTAAAAACATTCTTTTTCTTATATTAAAGCTTTTAGTGTGTCTCAAAAAACCAAAATAACTATTAAGACGGCATACAATGTCTTCAATTGTATATTTACGATAATTTTTATTAATGTCATCAATGGCATTACAGAAGTTGGTTATGGTTTCATTACCCGTATAAATACGTTTTGGTTTGACAACACCCCCAATGAATTTAACACCTTTTGACCCATGCTGCAAATACATCTTTTTATGATGAAGCTTTACATGCAGTCTTTCAAAAAGAAACTTTTTCATTGGATTTATAAAATTCAATATCTCTTGTTTATCTTTAGCAATTATGAAAAAGTCATCAACATATCTGCCATACCCGTCTCCAAATTTTTCTACCATCATTGCATCAAATTCATGCATATAAAAATTAGCAAATAGTTGAGATGTTAAATTGCCAATTGGAAGGCCTTTCCCTTCACCACAAGTAAATAATGACTTGTCTTCGGGGAAACCAATCCACCAACTTTCAGGAGAACGTTTTATACAGTTTTTCTCCGGACAATGCTTGACTATTTTTTCTGTTACCCATAATACATCATCAAAATCAACAGTGTTTTTGTAGTTTTCTTCTATAAAGTGTTTTAATTTTGTCCAAAGAATTTCCTTGTCAATTGACATGAAAAAGCCTTGTAAATCAAATTTTGAAACATAACAATCTTCAGTATAATTATTACTTAAATGTTCAATTTTTTCTTTTAAACATTTAATGCCATATTGCGTACCTTTATCTTTTCTGCAACTATATGTGTCTTCAATAAACAAATTTTCAAATAAAGGTTCAAGCCTTAACGCTAACCAATGATGGACAACACGGTCTCTAAAATTGGCGGCGAAGACTTCTCTTTTCTTTGGTCTTTGCACAAAAAATGCTATAGATGTACCAATCTCATATGTACGATTATTTATTTCATTTGCTAAAGATACGCATTCTGCCTCATAACTCATTTCAAACTCTAAAGAAGTTTTTTTACCTCTTTTCTTTTTTCTGCATTCAAAATATGCTTCAAATATGTCTTCATATGCCACCATAATATTATTTTTTTTTTTATTAAACAAAATTGTTAATAAAAAAAATGCCACTATTATTTGAAATATAGTGGCTCTTAATATCTACTATAAAAAGTTCTTGGAACGCCCTCACGTAGTTGTTATTGTTATAACGGTTGTTGTTATTCGTATTGCCATTATTCCAATTAAGTTTCCACGAGTTCTGCGTTTTCATGGTGTAACTATTCACTTAACTGCTCCTTAATATTAAAGGTTTACAGTGCACACCCCTCTTTTTAATAGTAAACGTTCACTCATTGTCGCCGTAACTTCAATGATTCTGACAAAAATTTTTTATCTATTTATTTTCCTTAGTTTTACTAAATTTCTTCCAACTAACAATCTGTTTTTCAACGTCATTGATTAAAACAGAAATATCAGTCATTTGTTTTAAACTTATACATTTAAGTTTATAAGATAATCTTAATTGATTTTTTACAATTTCAAATTTTAAAAGAAAATCATTCAAATACTTTATGCGTACAGCAATTTCTTCTGACCTATTAGCATATGTTATATAACTAAGTAATTCTATACATCCTTCACATATTTTATCACCAAGGGTATGTTTAAATTTTTTACTATAATTACCAATAAGTAAGTAAACTCTTGTTGTTAGTTCCTCCGTAACTTTATATACGGATAATGTATTAGTCTTTGCCATCGAATTTTACTTTTTAAAAGTATTAATGTTTAATTTTGTTGTGCAAAGGTAATACTTTTTCTGCATATATACAAATATTTTTCACAAAAAATGTTTTTATTTAAGTATTTTTAACAAAATTTGCAAAAAGTACCTTACTTTTAGACGTGGATAGTTCACCAATTAAGAGCGTTAAAAAACAAATACAGCCTAAATAAAGTAAAAAATATTCTCCCCTGGTTGGGGAGAATAAAGTTTTAAAGAGCTTGGAACGCCCTCACGTAGCTGCTATAGTTATAACGGTCGAGGCCATCCGAATTGCCAAGATTCCAATAAAGAATCCACGAGCCCTGCGTAGCATTATATATTGTACTACCCCAATGGTATCCACTTTTAATTGCTGTATATCCACTAATATTCTGCATCATAGAGTCAATCGTTGATTTATTGCTGTATGCAGCATTCCATTCACCAAGTGATGGCATATAGCCTTTACCATTAAATGCAGTGGTACATGTCTCCAATGCAGGAGCACCATACGTTGCAGGATAAGTGTTGTATGCAGCACCTTGTACTTGGTACAATGCATTTATAACCTTGGCAGTATTTTCCTCACCAGAGAAGTCCGTTTTGGCAGTTGTACTATTATCTGTTACCATTACACCAATATTGCTTAAATCAACTTGATAACCACCCCATGCAATACCTGTACCTCCCTTTGCTGCGGATAAATCATTTTTATCAATAACAAATGCACAGTTACTTGTTACAACAGCCACACCAATTGCATTGGTTGCTGAACTTGGTGATAATACGCCATTGCCATTTTTATCAAGGCTATAGTAGTATAGGCCTACATTAGGGATACTGAACCCAATAGTAAATACTTTATTGTTTGGTGACACCTTAATTGTACGATTTGAGTTAACCAAGCATTTTTTAACGCTAACAAATACCTGTCCACATGCAACGTTGCTAAATGTCACTTGACCATTACTATCAGATGTTGCTGTTTGTACATTACCTAATTTGTCGGACACAAGTACGGTTTGCCCACCGATAGATGAACTACCCGTTGCAGAAAGATTTAAAGTAATTGAAGTTTTAAGAGCTTGGAACGCCCTCACGTAGTAGCTATTGGTATAACGGTTGCCGTAATTCGCATAGCCACCATTCCAACTAAGCCTCCACGAGTACTGCGTTGTATTATAATGGGTTGATGTCCAATGGCTGTAATTTGTTCCCATTGCAGTACCGCCAATAGCGGTCATCATTGCATCAATGTCAGCTTTATGTTGATAAGCAAAATTCATTTCACCTAATGAAGGCAGATAACCTTCTCCATTGAATTGTGTTCTGCACCATTCAGCAGCAGGAGCGCCGGTAGTTGCAGGATAAGGACTTGAACCATTGCCTGCTTGGTCTTTCAGTGCATTCATTATTCTTGATGTGTTACGATAGCCGTCAAAGTCAGTTTTAGCAGTAGTACTATCAGTTGTTACCATTGCAGTACCTGTTAAATTAACTGTACCGTATCCACCAAATGCTAACTGTGTAGTATTTTTTCCGATTACAAAGCATGCATCATCATCAATAACAGCTACGCCAATTGCAGTGTTATCTGCTTGTGCAAGTGGTTTCATATCGCCGTTTGAATAATATGCGAACACTCCGTTTTTCATTTCTTCATATGCGATTGTTGCAGTTTTAGATACCGAGTCAGCTTTATCTGTATTAGGTGTTTTAGTAATAGTAACACTAAATCCTGTTCTATCAGCTGTAACTATATCGCTATTACCGTATGGTATTTTCCATGTAAGTGTATCGGTACCATAGGTTTTAGTAACATTATTTACAGTAAATGTGACACCAGCGAAATCATCACCGGCCTTATCAGAGGTTACAGAAGTAATTGATAAAACCTCAGTACTGTACAACGCATTAATAACATGGTTAGTAAGTGACAATGCACATGAATAACCAGTACTTGTCAAGTCAGTTGCTGTTACGTTTTGACTTTCGCCGTCAACTGCAATAGTTGTTCCAAGTGGCACTTTGAATGAAGCACCATTAGCATATTGTGTTTCATTATATATAACCTTTGCATTGGCAATATCAGTCTTATCAATTTGGTTACTGTCAATTGATATTGTATATTGTTCTGCAAAATATTGGAATGTCTTTGATACTTCCTGTGCGATACCCAATGATGCAACAGTATAAGTATTACCAACATTGCCACCGATTTTCGTTACATATGTATCGTTCTTTGTCTGTACGGTAATAAGGTATTCCTTCATTGGTGTCAATTGATTGAATACCAATTCACTACCCGCCCATGTCTTTACAATAGCAGCTTCGCTACCTGTAACGTTCTGTACACTAACGGTAAGTCCATTAAGGTCATCGCCTGACGCTTGTGCATTATTAACAATTGCTTGCAGTGTTACCTTGATAGTTCCTCTATAGTCACCAGTGCCATCACCGATTTTCACCCATGTAGCAGTTTTATTACTACCAGTTCCGGTGAATTTAATAAGCTTATAATAGGAGAAGCCATTGACAGCACCTGTGTCCGGTACTCTAACCTCATCACCTTCCTTGAAATCATGTACTTCGGCAGATGCCCCTGTACCGATTGTATAGGTAGTATAGGTTTCCCAATTTGCCGGAGCAGCATCAAGAGTTAGGACTATCTGTGCATCGGCCAATCCTTTAAGTTTGGAAGTCAATACCGCATCATGTACATCCATCCAATCTTTTGTAATTATATTATTGTTTACGTTTGGCATTTTATTCCCTTGTTATATTAATATAATATTATTTTAAAAATATGGTTTTTGTATGAAACTATCTATTATTCACTTTCCTGTGGGGTAGTGAATTTGAGTTTTTCAGGATATCCGGTCTTGATATTATAGTCAAGTGCCTCTTGTACGGTAGTGAGTGCTTTAAGGTTATCCTTATGTTCTTGTGTCTTATTATAGCAAGCCTTTGCATAGAGTTCAACTGCTCCAAACATGCTAAGTGCATCATCGATTGGGAGTACGTATGCAGTACCGTCATTATCATAGAGGGTAGTAGTTGTATTACCTGCTTCTTTCTCAATCTGCATTGAATAGCTGATGCATGTACGTGTCACCTTGTCGAACCACATTGGTTTACCGTTCACGAAGATGAGGTTTACATCCTCTGAAGCATCATATACGTCTACTTCATGAAGTCTTACGTCAATGATTTTCTCCGGTGTCAGTTCACCGATAATAGTTTCCTCTGTGAATTTAACGAGGCCTGAGTCTACGTATTCACCTGTTGGGTGCATATCTTCGCCTTCTCCCTCATATACAGGTTCCATAATTGGTTCTTTTGAAAAACGGATAATAGACACGTTTTCCCTTACGTTAAGTATTTGCTGATAGTCCTCAGCCTTGCAAAATGAATTTACCATGTTTGATATAATATGTAAAATATTTTATTTTAAATGTTATTTCCACCAAGTAAAAAAATGCAGCATAGCAAGCATATATCTCTGTATGTCAGCGTATACTCTCGGAATATAGATTCCATCAGAAATTGGCAAGAATGCCGGCGTTTTCTACCTGACTTCATTAGATAAATATATAGTTTCATACAAAAAGAAACAAGTTATCAGAAAGAAAAAAATATAAATTTAAGAAAAATTTTTATTGTAAAAATATAGTAAACAATTCTAAAAAGAAAGAGAGCAAAGAAAAAAATATCAATGCTCTCTTTTTATATATGAATTAATCTAAAATACCAATTACATTCTGCTTTGTTTATACTTATAATTCAGATAATTCTGTAATTCCTTTGATGAGAATGTATAATAACCACCGTTTTTAAATCTGCCAAGTGCTTTCACATAACTGATAAACTCATCAGTCTTCAGGCATTCCTCAACGTCAAAATCAAGTTCTGTTCCATTTGGTATTACAAACACTCCGCCATATACACCCATACCGGAAAATACATACTTAACAATTACATCTTCCTTGCAACTGATAATCGGGCTGACAGAATATCTCATTCCTGTTGCAACATCATTAATTGCTTGAGTCCGTCCATAGAGCCACCATTTTCCTTTCATTCTGCCTTGCTCTTCCAAATGCAGTTCATTTGCTCTTTCAAGAAGATAGTTTCTTGCATATTCACTTAACTCATCGAATTTGAACGGTTTCATGTCTTTCTGCATATTATAAGGGAAAATTGCCCATTTCTGTTCACCTGTTGATGCCTTAATAACCATGATATAGTCCTTTGCAACAAATCTTGGGTCTGTTTCCGGTATATTCTCATCGATAATGAATAATTTATCATTCAATGTTGCAAATCCGTTCTTAACCTTGATAATATCATCATATTCATGCTTATTAACCCCTTTCATAAGGTTTAATGTATCTGTATCCCCTACAAAACAGAACATTTCCCCAACGGTAAACAATGATAATGGTCTTGTTGCAATATAATCAAAATCAACGGTTTTAGGATTATACTTATATAATGTTACCTTATTATAATCCTCCTTTATATCTTTCTTGGAATTATCAATCTGTGTAATCATTGTAAATGTGGTTGCCTCCGGGAATATCTGTTCATGCTCCATAACAATTACATCAGATAGTGTATTGTTTTCAATTAGGTATTTTCTAAACGTTTTTCCTGCAACAGTTACCGTCCATGTACTTGGTGTAATATAGATTAACTTACCGGTTTCATTCAACATATGGATGCCAATCTCAAAAAATGCAAGATATAAATCAGGCATTCCACCTTGTACAAATGAATATTTCTTAATTAAATCATATTTGTCACCAAAGTCATGTACCTTGCAATAAGGTGGATTACCAACAACATAATCCATTTTACCATCAAATGAATTAATCCCAAGTGCATCACCATTAATTATATTCCAATTGACATCTTCAATATTGTATTTTAAGGCAACTCTGTTAAGTTCAACAATTGTTATTCCCCAACATGCTTCATCAACTTCAATTCCGTGAATATATGTTTCAAGTTCATGTTTAAGCCCATTTTCAGAACCATTGGCTGCAATATAAGCCTTACAGTACCTATCTACTACATTGGTTAAGAATGCACCCTTACCACAACTATTATCTATAATATGCTTTTGCAGTACCCCGTTTCCAGAATACTGCAATTTATCAAGCATAAGCCTCACCATCCAAGATGGGGTAAATACTTGCTCATTATGCATGGTTACGCATTTTATGGTTTTTATTACCACGTCCACCACGTGCATTATCACCACGCTGTGAACCAACACGTTCCTGTTCCTTCTCACGTACAGAACGCTCACGCTCCATCTCTGAAGTAGTCTTAAATGTAAGACCATATCTGCTTGCCCACTTTCTGAACTCAGACTGCTTCTGAGCCATCAGATTTTTAAATAACTTCTTACTCATAGGATTTAAATTTTAAAAGTTGTATATTAATAATATAGGATATTTTTCTGAAAAAGGAAAGAATAGTTGCTAGAAACAGCCTAGTTCTAACTTTTATTTTCTCTTAATAGGTGTACGCCCATAGGTATTATTACGTAATTATCTCCTATTGCTTTCACCGGCCTGTGGCAGCTATTCTCTTGCAAATAGCCTCAGTCAACTATTCTACTGAATATTCAGCCTTATATCTCGATGGCTTCAATCTTCTTGATGATTGCATCCATACCAACGGTGTTGGACTTAATCACATCGAAAATCTTCTCACTCCAACCAGCGATGTTAAGTATTCTCTGTGACTTGTGGAATACTGAGTTACCCTTAGCCGAACGAAGATTGCACACAATGAAGTTACACATTGGGTTAATCTTCTTGAACTCCTTGAACAAGTCCTGGAAGCGTCCACTACGGTCACTACTATCTGTGCCATACCATGCAGTCTCTGCACCGGAACCAATCTGACAGTCAGAGAAGACGATTACGTTATCCACCTTCTTCTTCTCCTTAATGCACTGGCGAAGGAAGTCATAAATACCAGCCTCTGTACCACCACCACATGAGCCACCCTTACTGTTCATGTAGTTACAGAAATCGAGCATCCTCTTAGAACGGTCAACTTCCACTGGAATAAGCCTATCACCGAACAAGCCGATATAGATATCCTTCTGCTTCCATCCGACCATTGCAGCAAACAAATAACCAATAATTGAAGTGGTAGTCTTTGAAAATGCAGATACACGGGAAGAACCACCCATGTCCCCTCGCATAGAACCTGACGAGTCTACCAAGATGTATGTGCCGTTATCAAACTCCGGAATATTCTCACAAGCATACTCAAGTGCATCTTCAAGAGCATTAAGAACCTTTGCTTTAATAGCGGCAAACTCATTCTGAGTGAGTTTCATCTTACTGATTTCGCTTTCCAAAGCGATTGAAGATGATGGCTTCTTTGCCTCATAACTCATGTTCTCAATTTCTGTGTATGCAGTTGCGAAACGGAATGGAAGCAATCTTGAATTGACAATCTTTTCCCTTGTGGTCAACTGTGCAATAGCATCGTCTATACGGTTTGGCGCATAGAGGATAATGTTACGCAGGTTACGAAGCAGATTGAAAATAGGCATACCCTTAACATTGTCAAGAACGGTAGAGATTGCTTCCTCCTTTGCAGCAGTCTTCTCTTCCTCAGTCTTGGCTGTCTGGCCACCCTTTGACATTTCCTTCTCCAGTACCTTACTCTCATAAAGGTCAGCAAGAGACTCACCGTTAATAAGACGCTTATAAGCTTCCTTATTCTTCTGTGTTGGCGTTGGGTGCAACAGATTAACAAGGTCGATGAGTTTCACCTGACGGCTATTCATCTTATATTTGTCAATCTGATAAGCATCAAGACGCTCAAGTGCAGCCTTGAATCCCTTCTTAATAGAGTTTGGAATCCTACGAAGTGACTTATCAGTAATATTCATGCCGTTCAACGAACCATAGCATGAAAGCACCTCAGACATATCATCCGGACGGACAATGAGTTTGTTATAGAAACGTGCGGCATAATTCTGACCGGCAATATACTTTGCCAATGCAGCACCAAGCAAATGGCTTGATGACCTCATATTACCCTCATTACGTGCATACAATGCAAGTTTTGCCACGAACAATGGGTCAACCTTATCTACACAATCAAGAATTTTCTTTACTTCCTCAGACTCACTCTCATAGTACTGTCCCTGAAGGAATGAGGTTAACACACTCTGTACGAGATTTTCCTTTGCGGTAAGTTCAAAAGCCTTCTCGCCCATCTCATTAATTACGGTTGGCTTTGTAGCCTCTTTCTTTGAATTAAACTTTGCCATAATCTATCACTATTTAATTTGTTATTATTAAAAGAAATTTTTTATTCTATATTTAAAAAAGAAAGACTAATTAGGGTGGCGTTGCACTTTCCTTACTTGCCTCACAGACAACCCTTTTCACAAATGTACATTGTGTGTCAAACCCCTGCACTTACCCTTAGACGAGGTTATCTTTCTATTTTCGTTTGCAAAGGTACTACAAAAAAATGAAAGTACCAAATATTTTTCGTTAAAAATTATAAAAACCTATTATTTTCTTATTTATTGCAAATCATAATAGGGGCATAAATACGATTTCTCGTATTCTGTATAGCCAAAATATTCACATGTCGCTGTGCAACCATTACAATGTTGCAATGGTTTATATTCTCTTTTAGGAGGAATATACTTCGGTGGTTTCTTCCAACTTGGTACATATTTTGCCCAATATGGTTCTTTGTAGTTATGTCTCATTATGCATATTATTAAAAATTTCGCCAAAAAGTTCTACACGTTTATCTCCATCTAACGAATCAAATTCCGGATGATTTTTATTAATATAATCACAGACCTTCAGAATGTCATTACATGTTTTTTCAGATTTCTTTAAATTTTCTTCCAATCTACGCTGTTTTTCTTCCTTTTCTTGCCGTGCAGCCTTGCGACGTTTTGTAAACCTACTCATCTTTATCCAAATTCCAAATTTTAACGTTCAACATTCCATTCTCATCTTTGTCTTCATCTGGGTCGCCAAACATATATTTTTCTGCTTCTTCTTCATCCAATTCAAGCCATTCTTTATACTTACCATACAAAGTATTCTTTTCAGTCATATCTTGTTTATATGTCAAATCTCCATCAAGATAGTTGAATAGAATATTTGGTGAACCTTTTGGGTCTTCAGGATTCCACTCTTTAGAGAAAATGACCATTTGAATGGATTCATCACTATACCACTTTAAAAATGTACGAGCCTTATCTTCATACGTTGTTACATACATAGGAATAAATTCCTCAATCTCATCATAGGGTCTTGCTACTATATATACTTTCATAATTTATACTATTTAAATTCGTAAATTCCTTTATTATTATTAAACTTATATCCAGCGTACTCACAAGCCTTATCAAACATATCCGCCATGTCAAAGGCTTCTTTCATTTCAGGAACTTCGTCAATGGTACAGTTGCTATATTTCTTAGCAATATCACAGAACTTATTAACCAATATTATCCTTATATGTGATATTGAGCCTCGTGGTATTATATCAGTCCTTGGATTTTCATCGGACCATTCAGCGCCTGCAATAAAATCACCTTCAGATAGACTACCAGTTTCGGTTACTGACTTATATTTCTGAAAGGCTTGCCATATTTCTTCTAATCTATTCATTGTATTTGTTATATTATTTATTATTAATTGAATTTAACGCAATTTCCTTTTCACCTGGGAAAAATACTGATTCATTATCTGAATGAAATGCTACAATTCCTCTATCCCAATTCTTAATTTTTTCTTCCCATGCTTCCTGTTCAGTATATTCTTCGTTAATGTGGTCTGAATGAAGCAACCACCAAAGATTTTCCATTGCAATTTTTCGGAGAATATCATGGTTTTTAATAAAAACCCGGCTGAATACATTATTTTTGTAATCATTCCCTTCGCCTCTTTCTACTGGGTCAATGCATATCCATCCCCATGCGTTAGAAATAGTGCCAAACAGTTTTTTACCGTCATATACTTGGATTTTCCGTTTACCGTATGTCTTGTAAAGTTTCTTGATTGTATAACACATATCTTAATATTTAATTTTTCCAAAACTAACAGATACTATATCCTTTCTTTTTATAGTAATGTATTCATTTTCAATATTATAATGCCAATTAAAATGACCGTCATCAACATAACGTTTTCTTTCAATCACCAAATCAACAGTATTACCATTGAATTTATAAGAAAGTATTCTTTCGCCAATATGGTCATTTAATAACCTCTTTGAATAGTGTAAATTATTTTCATAATCAGACCACTTTGTTTTTTGACGGCAAAGGTAAATTTGCTTAGTATCACCGAGCCTACTTTTCCAATTATTCCAAAATTTCTTTGTCATATATTTGCTATTATTTTGTCAATTTCTTCCGGCAATAATGTGATTCTTGTGCCGTATTTCATCTGTAGCTCAAGTTCTTTCATCAGTTTTTCGTTGTTTTCCATCAACGGTCTTACCGTAAAGACAAATATCTTATTGTAGAAATCCTTAATTAGTTTTAACTTATCAAAATATCTTTCTTTATTATGTTCTTCAAACAGCATGCAGATTTGGTCAGATAATATGATAAACATTTCCCTTTCCGCATTATTTAAAAACATTTTATCTTCTTTATCATTTAAAAGTATAAATTCCTCAATTTCCTTTGTCATTATATTTTTCCGTTTTCTTTTAACCAAATAATCATTTCCACTGCCGTATCAATAGTATCTTTATATTTATCATCATCATGGTCACTGTATATATCCACAAGGCATTTTCCATCATGCCCGACATATCTCAAAGAATTGTCATTGGCAAATTGCCATTCAAGGAAATAGAAATATGCGCTGTGTTCAGTTACCTTAATTGTTATACATTTCGGCATTATATTCAACAAAGCTACAAGACTCCATGCAGGAAAATAACTTTCATACTCATTTTCTGAGAAATCAGCATTCAATTTCAGAAAATCCTTTGGATAAGGTACTTCATCATAGCCTCCGTCAAACATTCTGTCAGAATAATCATACGGAGCAATATATCCATATCTCATATCAGCAGTGTCAGCACTAATCCCTAACTTAATGAGTTTTTTGGATTGTTCCAAGGTTGTACATAATTTCTCCATATTTTTTATTTTAAATATAAACTTTCAAAAACTATTGCTTTGTTATCACTTTGTTTTATTCTCTTAAATGAACTGTTTCCACTTTTTATATATACATGTTTTGTATATAATTCCTTTGGTACATCGAATGTATTATCATCATTACCACTTTTACCATCATAGCTTAATGCCCATTCGGCCCTTACTGTCTTTAACCACTTAAAAAACTCTTCATTGTCGAAATTTCCTGAATACATTCCGTTTGTATTTGCATATGGTGGGTCTAAATATACAAAATCACCCTCAAATGGCAAAATATCCTTATAATCGCATTTTAGGAATGTAACATCATTCTTTTGAAGTAATTCTGACCAATTTTCAAGTATTTTCCCTAATTTGTTTGGTTCAATACCAGGTCTATTAAGATGAAATGGACTATTAAACTCATTATCTGAATTATATCTTATTAATCCGTTGAAGCATGTACGATTTAAGAATAGGAAATGTACTGGATGCCTACTTTCATTGAATACAAACCTTATTCTATTATAATATTCTTTCTGTCTTGCAATATCTTTATCCTTATTCAGTTCTCTCCACAGTCTTTCATATTCACAAGCAAGAATATATGGGTTATTCTTGATATATCTCCACAGATTAATCAAATCTGAATTAATATCAGAGCAAACATAGTTATTAACACTAATATCTGATGTGATTAATGCATATAGCATACTTGCTCCGCCGCAAAACGGCTCATAATATGTGTCTATTTCCTTTGGAAAGTACTTTATTATCTCATTTGCTTGGCTTCTTTTGCTGCCACTCCACTTAATAACCGGTTGAAACATTATATATACTTAATTATTGTTTTTATTATATACCACCAACAAACACCTTCAGTTAAAGCAACAAAAAATGTTCCCAAAAAATGTGCAAATTCATTACATGGGTTGCTTGTTTCAAAGTTAAAATAATAATTCACATATTTGTTTCTAACACGTGTACCGTTTAACACTATAATAATAGCAATTATTAAATAAACTATACTCATAATTCAGATTTTTGACAAAATTACTAATTTATTTTCAAATGTCCAAATAAAACACGTTAAATATTGTTAATATTTGGTTTTTTATACATATTTATAGTAAAATTTACAAATAAAAATGGACATTACACAGATAAGTGACATTATATTCAAGTTGTATCTGTATGCTGACGCTACGAAAATGATACACTATTCAACTGACAGCAATCATGCACATGAGATGTGTGATAAAATCAGAAATACAATTGTTGATTTTGCTGATGAATTGGCAGAACAGACATTTGGCTACTATGGTAAGCCATCATATACCCAATTAACCAAGTTGAATAAACTTGAAATCAATGAAACGGATGACCTTGGTGAACTTTGTGCAAGAGCAATGGAGATTGTTGATATATTGAAGACTGAATACAGTAAAATTGAAAAACTGTCAGGTATTGTTTCAACAATTGATGATTATAAGGCAAATATGCTTAAAAACCAATTCCTTTGCAAGTTTGATAAGGTTTCAGACTATAAACTGAATTAATTTTAAAATAAAGATATAACAGATAAAGGATAAAATAAGATGGGATGCAATTGCGGTAAGAAGAATTTGGCAACACAGCCGAAAAAGATAATCAAAACCCCGCCAAGAACGACAAGCGGAACAACTGGAACAACAACTACTCGTAGATTTATAAGAAGAGCCGCAAAATAAAATGTGGCTCTATTTTTATTGTTATTAATCAGAAATTGGTTCAGTTGTTATCTCCAAGGTATCTACCTGATTGTTAATGTTTCTAAGAACAGTATTTGCAGATGCGGTTGCTTTTTCTTTTGCCGCATTATTATACAGAGTTTTTATATTAACATCAGATAGTATCTGTTGTGCTGCTGTGAGTGATGTTGCAGTAACCTTGACATCCTTACCATCAACAAAACTATCATAAGGTGTACCAATAAGATAACCAGGATACTGTCTTCTCAATTCGTCCGGCAGATAATTATTCTTAATCTTTGCAACTGCATCCTCAGTTACTTTTTTAATGTATCTGTCAAGGAATGTTGCAGAAGTATCTCCGTGCAAACCAACAGTACAAACAAACTTATTATTTGCTATTTTGTCCCCATCGTGAATTAGGTCTTGCAACCAGAAGTATTTCGTTACAGGTGGAATTGTATCATCAATTACCTTTTTTATAACCTTATTTCCTTCTTCATCTTCGTCTTCTACGAATTTATATGTAGAATATGTAATAGTAAAATATGGGAATATAGTTGCAAGTTCCGAATTTTCCTTAATTACATAGTCGCCGTCTTCGGTTTTAGTATAACCCATACAAAGCCCACAATTATCTGCATCTTGATGTTTGCTAATTTCGTATATTGTCTGACTTTCTACAAAATAGAATAAACGTTTGATATTTTCACTTATGTATGCCATTTTTATTGCTTATTATAACAATAAATATTATTTCATATTTGTTTCAATACATTCCTTAGTCTCTTTTTCAGCTTTTTCTATTTCTTTCTTAATTTTTTCTTGTATATCTTCAGGGAATGACGGCATACCATTAAGTGCGTTACTGAAAAGGCCTTCGATTAATTCCTCTAACGTCATGTTCTTGTTATAATTTCATCCACAAATCCGTATTCAACCGTTTCCTTTGCTGTAAGAATAGTATCTCGGTCACACATCTTTTCAATTACATCATATGGCTGACCACTGTTTTCTGCAAGCATTTGCTGTAATTCCTCTTTCAGTGTCTGTATTTCCTTTGCTTGGATTTGTACATCACTGCACTGTTTCATTCCGCCACCTCCGCCTTGTAATGGCTGATGAACAAGAAATCTTGCATGTGGAAGAATAAATCTCTTTCCCTTTGTTCCACAACTTGCAATAACAGTTGCCATTGATGCAACCATACCCATTGACACTGTTGAAACATCAGGTTTAATGTACTCCATAGAGTCAATGATTTGGAGGCCATCGTATATGCTCCCGCCGGGGCTTGAAATTTGTATGGTAATATCACTACTACCTTGTTGTTCAAGCCATAGCAACTGTGCTGAAATGATATTAGCCACATCATCATTTATCTCTGTACCAAGGAATATAATCCTATCCATCAATAGTCTTGAATACACAGATATAGATGTCATAGGCCCCATATTTGAACGTTCCTCAATAACTGTTGGCTCAATATATGAATTTCTGAAATTGTACTTCTGATATTCGTCAAAAGTATTGCTATTCACACCCATATCAGAGGCAAATAGTTTTAAATCCTTAATATTATCCATTCGTAAGTTCGTTTGTTTCTTTATTAATAACTGCTTCTTTAATCCTTTCTTCCATTATCTTATAATAATCCAAGTCAAGTTCTATACCTATAAAATTCCTATCGGTGTTTATACATGCAACTCCCGTACTTCCACTACCTGCACAAAAATCTATTACCAGACCATTTTTAGGACAATATGACTTAACAAGGAATTCCATTAATTCAACCGGTTTCTGTGTCGGATGAAGTTGGTCTTGTCTTCTCCATTTTTGTGGAAAATCAAGTACTGTTGATGGGTGTCTTGTGCCTTTATTATCAGTCTGTACACCGGCAATACCATAACCGAGGTTATTTACCTTATTTGGTGTGTATTTCCTTTTATATGGTGTTCCGGTTGTCATTTGTGGTTCATAATACGCAGCACTTTCACCAAATACAAGAATATTTTCATGCTTTTTTAGCGGCATATACTTGGCAGTGAGTGGTGAGCCACATTTTGACTTTTTCCAAATCAATTCATATCTGAATTTTTTCTCATTACTTAAAACCAACTTGCAGGCAAACAATCCGCCACCAAACAAGACGATATTACCCTTTGGTTTAACAAGTTTATTGATACAATCCCACATATCATCAAATGGTATAACCGTATCAAACTTATTATTATGTATGCCATATGGAACATCACAGATGATAGCATCAGCCTTGACGTTCATGTCTATAAGCTGATGCATGATATCAATACAGTCACCGTGATATAAAGAATAGTTGCTATGCATTACTTATTTCTCTTTTTTGCAGCCTTCTCAGCAGCCTTACGTGCCTTTTCTGCTTCCTTGGCCTCTTTCTTTTCTTCCTCGATTTGAGCAATAGCAGCAACAGCAAACTCTGCACTATTAATCAAATCCTCACCCCACTTCTGTCTACCTGCAACTGTAACGGTAATCATCGGAGCACCAATGGCAATCTTATCCTTCTCATCATCATATGCAATAAGGTTGAATGCATCCTTAATAAGGAGTTTCTTACTCTTGTCATCAAGACGGTCAAAAGCATCCTCATATACAAGAATAGTTACAACATCATCAGGAAGATGCCCAACATGCTTTGCAATTGCATTAGGCCTATTAACTGTAATAACTTCCTTTGACTTTGCAACACCGATAAGTCTCAATTGCATGTAGTTATGATAACCTGTTTCCTCAAACAAATCATTAAACAGGTTCTGGTTCTCTTCTGTTAAATCAAATGTCTTCATTTTCTTTTACGTATTTAAGTTAATAAATTTTATTATCGGTTGCAAAGATACTATTTTTTCTCTTTACAACCAAATTTTTTCAGTACATATTTATGATAAAATTGAAATTTAACTGTCTATGACACAATTAGAAAAGATTTTAAAAAGACGTGAAGAGGAAAAACAGAGAAAACTTGAAAGGGAACGCAAAAGAGCCGAGAAGAAGGCTGAAAAGGAAAGATTAAAGAAAATTGCCCATAAGAAAAAACTTAAAAGCAAGCAAAACAAGCGTGCTTATAAGAAAAGACGTGCCGTTATTCTTGCTGAGAAGAAGAAAAACAATGACAAGTATGCTTATTATATGGTTGTTGTTATGAAGAATAGGCGTAGGGTTAAGCGTATTGGCACTACATGGTGGAGGAATGATGCCTATGATATGTATAACAATGCTGTAGAGGAAAACATGAAGTCAGTACTATGCCCTATGGCTGTATTGGAAACAAGTGATGGTATTGCCATTAATGGAAAACTAACAAAACCTGTCAAATATGAGATAATGATTGTTGAAAAGGTCGGTGCAGATGTAGAAAAGGCAAAGAAATTCAAGAATGAGTTCGGAAAATTCGTTGAAAACGTCATAACCGACAGTGACTATAAAATCATTGCAAAGCATGATTGGCTTGTTGAAGAAAAATTCAAGGTATATGGCTATCACCCTGTAAAGGATAAGAAAACTGCCCATTTTATACTTAAAGAGATACTTTTAAAGGATGTATGTCGTGAGAATATAAAAAGAATATTCCTATATCAGGAACACATCATCATACAATATGACTTGGAGTATGATTTCATATCTTGTAAAAGTTATGAGGAAGCTGAAAGGCTATATGATATATTAGAGAAAGCTGTTAAGAAATTAAAACAAAACAAGTACATACTATTCACCGATAAACTTAACAGGAGGTTATCAACATGGATTATAGATGAATTACAAAACAAGACAGGTCAAAAAAATCGCAAACGTACATTTCAGGAAAAAAAGAAAAAAGAAAAGGAAAAAGCCAATTAGGTTTCTTCCTCTTTTTCTTCTTCTGAAACGACAACAAAGTCAAGTCCCATTATCTTGGCTCTTATTTCATCACTTCCAGTAAAGCCGGCTTCATTACCATTCTGCATTACATAAAGGTCATGGTCAAGTCTTCTTAATTCATCCTTTGGCAATTGTATTCCAATTGTGAATTTTCTTTTTAAATCCGTTTGGTACTTCTCCTGAAGCATCAGCAATGTATTGTCAAGTCCATTGGCAATTTCAAAAAAATCATCTATAACCATCCTATTCTTCCACTCCTAATACGATTTTCAATTTATTTTTAAACTTCTCTATCTTTTCATTTACCCTTAGTTTGAAAGGTTTCCTTAACTTTACCGGTTGTGAATTATATTTAAGGCTTTCGGACATTTCCTTTCCTACGCCTTTTTTAACTAACTCATCAGCAAAAGTCTTCTTGTATTTTTCAACTTGTGCTTCAATGGCAATCTTGTCATTCTCATTGTTATTCAATTCTTTCTGTAAATCGAAACCCATAGTGCGTATATGTTAAGTTTGTTGATTAATCATTTCGTCTTCGTAAACAACATTGCCGGTTCTTTCCATCATTTCCTCTAACTGATGTAATAGCCATACAACAGCACTTGCAAATCCCATATCAAGTACCATAACAAACCACCAAGGTGCTACTGCCCCTAATATCATATTAAATGCTGTAAATGGTACTGATGGTAAAAAGATATTATTAATAAGGCTTAATGCAAGGCCAACCCATGTAGAGAAACACATCATACATGTGAATAATTCGCCAAATTGTTCTCCGATATTATGTGCAATTAAACGCCACTTCTCAAATATATGGAAAATGCCATTACTATAGACCACAAGGTTGGATAGCCCGTATAATAAAAATATGTAGCTTAAAAATGTAATTAATGTCATCATTTTACCTTTACTTATTATTTAATATCTTACTTATTTTATCATCTATCTCTGAAAGTTTATCTTCTTTTTTCTCTTCCTTTTCAGTTTCCTTTGTTTCCTCTACTGTTGTAGACTCTACTTCATTTTTTGTTTCGGTTTGTTCCTCAACTTCTTCCTTGGTTTGTTTTTCCTTTTTATTATTGGCAACTTTTTTCTTTTTAACCTTAAACTCCAAGGTATTCAGTACTTCAAGGCTTTCTTTTGCAAAGATATTCTGCAATTCTTCCATTTTCTGTTTAAACAGTACGACTTTCTGTTCAAGTTCCCTATTATAGTCAATAGTTTCATCAATTGCTGCAAATATCTTATCTATACTGATAGATACCGGTGCAACATAATAGTATACTGATGAATCATTCTCATCACGATAGAATGCAATTTCATCACCATCAGGTTGAATGATAGACCATTTGCTATCATATTTGATTTTTATTACGAAATTACCGTTTGCAACATTGAAATTTGCTCCATATTCTGATAATTCAATTAGTCTTTCCTGTAAATCCATATATATTATTCCTTTTTAAAACCCACAAAAAATTATTGTTAGGACATATGAAATAGATGCCCACAAGAATATTGTCCTTACTGTATTACTTTTATACTTTTCATTCTTTGCAAAGCAAATTCCAAATCTAAAGCCTTCTCTAATCAGATTTAATAGGCACATTATGAATATAAAAACAAAAATTTTCGTCAAAAACATATTAATCGATTAAATATAATATCAATATAATAAAAAAAGCGGCTAAACTCAACATTTAGCCGTCAGAAAAATATGTAAAGTTGTTTTCAAAAACTATATTGTGCGCCAAATCCCACATATATATCAAATTTCTTCCCTAATATGCCATATCCTAAACCACCTTGTAAGCCCCAATTGAAATGTGCTTTACGTGTTTTTTCTATTGTGATTGTCTTTTCATTGGTTATAATAGTTGTCTTCGGAAAAACCTTGATATAATCAAGATTTGGTTCTACGCCTGATACCTTACATTCGTATGTTGAATCATCCTTGTATATTTTCTCTGTTTTTGCAAGTTCAACATATACGGTATCTTTTTCATCACTCTTGACAGGTACTTTAATATATTTGGTTGTCTCTATTATCTCAGCAGGTTGTGGGTTATCAATTGTGAGGGTATCATGTACTGTAAGGGTGTCATGTTTCTCAACAATAGTGGTTTTTGTTTCACTATTGTGAAGGTCTTGATACTGTGTGATATTCAGTATTATTGACCCAATTAGCAATGCAATCAGTGCTAATAGAACGTAGAAAAATTTTTTATTATCTATATCAGTCATAAATAAGCTTTAATTTCAGTTAACTGTTGACTCTTTCAATTTTTCGGTTATTTTCAGCAGTGAATCAGCTAATTCTTTGTTTTCTTTTTCCAATTCATGAATTCTGTGGTCACTGTAGATTTTGATATAAGTACTTTCTTTTTTAAGCACTCTGTCCTCGTTGCTGAGTTTTACGTTTCCAACATAAACTACTGTGCAAACGAATAGCATGATACCTATAAGTATCCACTGTGCTACATCGATGATGTTCCTCTGTCTCTTCGTTAACGTCATATCTAACCCTCCAAACTATTAAATCATCTTTTAGAATCGAGTAATATTGACAGTTTTTGGGCTGTTGATGTAAGACATATTTCAATTTCTTGTTCAGTTGGAACGGCTTTTCCATTACAGAATGTGAAACCGAAATATCCCAATTCGTTATTCACACCATGAAGCCCTATAATTGCAAGAAAGGTAACGTCGTTTGATGCAAGCCTTGATGCCAGCTTCGAATCAATTTTACCTAATTCCTCGATACTTCCACGCCATATATGGTTGTTTTCAATATATATTGGAAAATTGAACCTTGACAGATTGACAGATGTATAATCCTCATCAATGTGTGCTATATGTGACCTTACCTCTTCATAGGTCATTTCACCATAGATGAATGGCAGTCCTGCAACGTTATTCGTACCGTTGTGCATTTCGATTACGAATGCACGGTCTGCATTCATTGTGGACAAGGCATCTTTAAGAAGCATATCCACATTTGGCTTGATTGCTCTTCTTACTTCGACGGCAGCATCATGTGATTTCTGTTTTATCTCAGTCTCATTGTTAAAAGCAACTGACACTATATCAGGCAGATTTTGGACATTATATGTTATGTAAAGAAAACCAGCCAATACAAGTGTAGCTTGGAATATCTTCCACAAACCATACTTATCCATCAGTTTGATAGTCTTTTCTAAAAATTCTAAATGCTCCATCTCCGTCTCCGTTATCCTCAATAGTCAGTTTATTATTCTCCCTTAACAGTTTTATCCATGTCCTTAACATGGTCAATCATTTCAGACAAGGTTTTTGTCTCATCCTTTCTTGACTTGGCAGTTGTACCACCCATGTAGTTTGAACTGCTATAATCATAGAGTTGCTTCATTCTTTCCAACTCTTCATTAATCTGCTCCTTATTGGTCTTATTGAGGACAGTGAGTTTTGCACACTTGAAAGTGTCATTATATTTGCACTCTACCAGGTACTCTGTATCACTTGCATCCTTCATAATAAATTTGCCATCAGAGTTCTTGAACTCTTCAGGGACTTTCTTCAGCATCTGTGCTTCACTGAGGAATATTGTATTCTTGAAATGTAAACGCTTCATTGTCTTATTCTCGTTTTTAAATAATGTATCATTTTTAAATATTTCTTTTGGTAACTCACGCGCTTTAAGGCCGGCATGCTTCAACTCTGCCTCCTTATCATTTACTTCCTTTGATTTCTCTTTCTGAGCATCATAGAATTCTTCGTTACCTTCAAAGTCTAAGGACTTGTTATCTTCCTTAATCTTGCTGTTTTTCTCGTTGTCAGCAGATGGGAAACCATGAACTTGTGCCTTTACCCTTTCTACATAAGAATCACCGGGTTCAGATGCAAACTTGACATCAAGTGTTGTCTTGTTGAAGTCCTGTATATCTTCCTTGTTGGTGTTTTTCTTCTTATCAGTAATTCCACCATCGAACTCCTTAGACTGTTTCATGATATCGTCCACTGCCTTTTCGTTATTCTTCTTATCCTCACTCTCAACTTTCTCACCAATACGAGGATTGAACCCATAGTTGCTTTCCATGAGGATTTGATTTAATTCGCTGAACGTATATCTTTTTGATAACATTGTTTAAATATATTTAACTTTTATCTATAATTGTATCCTGTTGATAGTTTCAACCCCTCGATGAACTGTCGGTAAATCAGTTTAAACTCCGCTTCTCTGCTTCGTTCCTCATCGGGTTTCTCTTGTTCAAGTTCCAACTCGCCGGCTATATGCTGTAACTTATCTATTACAACTGACCGGTCGAAGTCATCGCTATTATTATATCTATAAATAGTTGACATCGCCAAAAAATTACGCTTTATTTACAGAAACTGAGCCACCAACACCATTTTTCCTTGCCAATGTTTCTTCATCACCGACAAATGGCACATCATACTCATAGTTTCCTGCTGTTGAAGTGGTAGTTGCTTCTTCTACCTCTACAGGCATCTTTCTCCTTTGAACAGAAAATAATGGCTGTACAAACTCACCTGATGCATCGGCTGTTGTTGCACCTTCGCCTTCTTCATTTAATTCGGTATTATGCTTTCTCTCAGGTATATTCCTTTCAAAGAGCCTTATCCACATCTTTTTAAGTTTTCTGTCAAGGTTTTTCCTAGGGACTTTGAATTTGGTAAGCATTGTTACATTCTTCGGCATTCCATTTTCATCCTTGTCAGAAAGTTTATTATCTCTTTCTAAAATGCCAAGACCGATTAGATATTTAAGAAGTTTTGAACGTGTAAGTTTATTTTTCAACAATATATCTGTTGGTTTAGCATTCACAGGGTCTGCAAGCAAATCAGCGAGGAATTTCTTTATATTATTATAGAATTTATATTCTGTCATTTCGTATTCCCTATTGATTTCATTGAATACTGACTCACTGATTATAATTGTTCTAGATTCGTTAAAAGCCGACACTACTTCAAATGAATTATATTCCTCATCCTTTAACTTGAGTCTACCCTTTTCAATTGAATTTAATACCTTATCTGTACTTATCTTCTTTTCATTAGCATACCTCTTAATGGCTTGCATTGCATGGGTTATATACATATTAGACTCACCCGGAAACATTTCCCTTACCTTTTGACCGAAATCCATCATTTTCCTTTCAGAATTCTGATAAGTTTTATTAACTTGGTCATCACTCTTTCTGAAAATCTTCTGATTTCTTGGGAGATGCTGTCCTTTAGCCATAGGTTCTTTATCAGGATTATATCCTTTTAATTGGAGTTTACCATTTGTACCACGAATAATGTCAATAACATCAACATTATCTGCATTATATACTTGTGTACGGCCATTAACCTTTCTTTTCTCTGTCAATTGCTTGATAATCTTTGTCATTTCATCTTCATGACCGCCGGCAAACAAATAAACACATGCAAGAGCCTCAGTCAATGAAAAATTCTTCATTTTCAGAGTCAACCAATTACTTAATGCGAAAACACTGCTTTTATTATTAGCAGCATATTTCTTCAAATTAGCCATTATTACGTCATTCATGCCTCTTTTTTCCTCCTATAATTTGTTTTTAATCGGACTTTTCCAGAAGCCGTTCTTTCTCCACATCTCATGGAAGAAATCCTCAATAACGTCCACTGCTACATTCCTTATTTGTTTCTTCAATTCCCTATCCTTCAGATATTCTGCCAATTTGTCATCAATCATTGACCTAACCTCTTGTTTGGATAGTTCCTCATGAAGCATTCTCTTTATATCATTATCAGTAATTGCCATCACTATTCAATATATACAATAAATATTGAATTGACAAGAAAAAAAGCCACATTTAAGTGGCTTATTCTCTTACTGTCTATTTTTATAGCCCATCGGCTTTATATCTTCTGCGGATGCAAGGTCATTCTTCCAATTCTTATATACTCCATTTATTACTGATAGTTTCTTAATTGTTTCATCTGTCAGTTGTAATGGGTCAACCCATACATAACATCCATTGCCGGAAGAATCTTTATATCTGAATTGGAATTTGGCATCATTCATATCACCAATAGTACCACTCAATGTGACATCACCATCCTTTGGATAATACAGCATTGGGTTATCTGACTGTGAGAAATCAGCGCCAAACTGTGTCTTTGCTGTCTGTGTAATATTAGCCATCAACTCATCCTGCATCGTATATGGCACAGTATCAACTTTCTTACTATCAGCATCGTCGGTAGTTGTAGGTTCACTGTAAGATGATGAAGACGTAGATGTTGATGTATAATTCTCATTCAAAACCTTACCTTCGTTGATTGAACGTATCCTTTTGAGACTTTCTGAAATCTCTATATATCCTTTATCTTTATTCATTTCCTTAACTTATTTAAAAATTAATTAATTACTCATCAAAAATCATACCCATCCAATGATAACCATACACTTCCCTTGATGTTGAACGTTTCTTTGGCTTAATAGTATCCTTTTTAGGTTGAGGCGTTTCATTTTTTACTTCTTCCTTGATTTCCTCTGTTGAATATGTAGTTGCATATGTTGCAACTCCTTCATTGGCATCATTTGTTTCCTCACCGGCTATCTGTACAAACGGAACATTTATAACTTCTTCTTTCTCCGGCTGTTCAATAACTTCTTCAAGTAACTCACCTACTGTTTTTTCTTCAACAGTCTCATTTTCTTCATCAACAATCTTAACAACATCATCCTGTGCTGATGTCATAATTATATCAGCTAATTCATCAGTAGGAATATCAGTTGCATCAATAACTGCATCACTTACTTCTACCTCATCTGTTGGAGTATCAACCGGTTCTTCTACTTCCTTTTTCTTATATGGACTTTCAACCTTTATCCCGTCCAATTCACTTATTGTTTCCTCTGTAAATGCACTACTCTTAGCTTCAGCCAAAAACAAATCCTTTACATCTACATTTGCTTCAGCATTCTTTACTTTCTTTGTATCTTTCTTAGCCTTTTTACTTGCTGTTTTCTTATTTGCCATAGTATATTACCTTAATCTTATAACATAAATATAGTTAAATAAAGAAAATTTTTCAAAACATTATGATATTTATTTATAGAAAACAGGTAAAAACTATAAGTAATATCATGAAACGAGCATATAAGTACAAAATTAAACCCACATACAAGCAGCAACACCAATTACTGCAAACATTTGGCTGTGCTCGGTTCATATACAATTGGGGACTTGATAAAAAAACAAAGGCTTGGGCTAACGAACATAAAACTATAACTTATTTTGAACTCGCAAAGGAACTAACCACACTAAAAAATACTGAGGAATATAAATGGTTGAAAAATGTACCGGCTGAATGCCTTCAGCAGTCACTACGCAACCTTGACAATGCATACACACAGTTTTTCAAAGCAAAAAAAGGTTTTCCTAAATTCAAATCAAAGAAAAAATCAAAAGACCGTTCAAAATATATTAATGCAATCAGATTTGACTTTGAAAATTGGAAAGTCAGAATACCAAAATGCGGGTGGGTTAAACTATGCAAGAACAAGCTATTTGATTTATCAAGTGCTAATATTGGAACACTGACTGTCAGTAGAGATAAATGCGGCGAGTATTGGTGTACCATTGTGGTCGAAGACAACAAACCTCAGAAATCGAAAACCAAAATTTCTGAAGAAACAAGTGTTGGAATCGACCTTGGGATAAAGGATTACGCAATACTGTCTGATGGGACTAAATACTCAAATCCAAAATATCTTGAACATATCCAAGCAAGGCTTGCCTTGCTGCAACGTAGGTTTGCAAGGACAGTAAAAGGCTCTAACAGGTATGAAGTAATGAGATTGAAGATTGCAAAACAATATAGGAAAATAACCAATATGCGTTTAGATTTTCTTCACAAACTCACAACAGACCTTGTAAGACGTTATGACACCATTTGTCTTGAGAACCTTAATGTAGATGGTATGCTGAAGAATCACAAACTTGCGAATAGTATACAAAGTGCATCTTGGGGTGAGTTTGTCCGTCAGGTCATGTACAAGAGTGATTGGCTTGGTAAGAACGTGATATTCATTGGTAGGTTTGAGCCAAGTAGTAAGACATGCAGCAATTGCGGATATGTTAAGTCTGACATGACATTAAAAGACCGTGAATGGAATTGTCCTGTTTGTGGTATGCATCATGACCGTGATATTAATGCAGCAATAAACATAAAGAGATTTGCCTTGAATCCACAAGCCTTAGTAGGTATTGTGGAGAAGGATGCGAATATAATAGACCGGAGGGAACCGGTTTAAAGGACGGCGAGGGCAATGTCATTGGACACCCTGTGAAACGTCAATATAGTAAATCCTCGACATCCCATTCGGGAATAACAGGTATATAGTTCCCTAATTATTATCTCAGTTCCTTAAAAGTATAAAACTCATCTGATGAAAGGGCATTTACCTTTAATTTAACCAATGCCTTATCCTTAATCTGTCTTACTCTTTCCTTTGTTAAATCCATTTCTTGGCCGATTTCATCAAGTGTCATTTCCTTACCGTTATATAGGCCGAAATAAAGTGAAAGTATCTTAATCTCACGTTCTTTAAGAGTTTTCATAAGCTCGGCTATTGTTGCTTCTCTGCTTTGAATATTATTCAGTTCTTCCTCAAATTCATTATTTACCAATTTTGAAGAATATTCATATTCAGATGTATTGCATTTGTCAAACATATAAGTTTCTGCATTTACTTCCTCATCATTACCCAAATAACGTTCAATACATTCTTGGATTGAGTTTCTTATCCACCAAACTGCGTATGAAATGAATTTTACACCTTTGGTTTCATCAAATCTCTCTGCTGCCTTAATTAGCCCAATATTTCCTTCTGAAATCAAATCAGTAAATGGAACTCCGCTTTTTCTATATTGTTTTGCATAGTTTATTACGAATTTCAGATTAGCCTTTACTAACTTATCAAGTGCTGCTTTATCACCCTTTTTAATCTTCTTGGCAAGTTCCTTTTCTTCCCTTGAAGAAAGTGGTCTATATTGTTTTATATCTTCGAAATATGCATCAATTTCGTCTAATTTCTCGAACTTTTGTGTTCTTCTCATATGTCTTTCCTAACTCATATTCTTTTATTTTAGTTTAATTGTTGAAACATTGTTCTTTATATCCTTTGTCACTGTTATGCAAATATCGTGCCAATCTGCCAGCAACTCATTATGGCATATATGTAATATGAAATCATAATTCTTGATTATTCGCTTATACAGTTCCCTTAGATTATCATAATTCGACGCTGCCACAGCACTATCAATCTCGTCAAGAACCAACGCATTACTATGGCTAAGAGCCGTTGCGGTTGCCAAAGCACTTCTTATTGCAAGAGCAGATGCTGTCATTTCAAAACCGGAAGCACCTGTGGATAAATCCAATGCAACGCCATCCCTTATCAAATCCATGCAAACCTTACCATCATCTGAAACTGACAACTTTACTTCAAAGTCACATAAACCATTAAGGATACGTGCAATTTCATTATTGATAATCGGTAATGCTCTCTTAAGTACAATCTTTACAATACCGTTCTTTCCGACTAATTGTTGATAAATAGTCCAATTTCTGATAATTTTCTCTTCCTCTAACAATTTAGCCACCAACGTCTTACGTTTTTCTATCTCTTTCTCGTAATTCTTGGCATCATTGTTATATGCTTCAATATCCTTAATGAATTGTTCCTTAATCCTTGTTTCAGTCTTAATGCTTTCGTCAAGATTTCTTATTTTAAGGTCAATTTCATTATTATATTTGATATTATCCCTATTTGTTTCAATTTCAGCCTTTTGCCTCTCCAAGTCAGCAATTTTAAGTTTGATAGTGTCAATATTTGACTTAATGGCTGTCATTCTAAGTTCTAATTCACCTTTTTTCCTAAGATTTTCCTTCTGAATTAGCATTTCATCCATTGTCTTTGCTAACTTATCTATCTCTTCGGTGAATTTATCAATTTCGGCTTTGTTTTTCTTTCCTTCCTCAATAAGTTTATCCTCTGCTTGCTTATTCTTATCTATAAAGCCATTCTGTTCATCTAATTCAATTGGATGGCCACAAGTAGGACAAACCTTATCCTCAATAAGTTTCTCAATACGTTTGGTATCTGTACGTAAATGACCGATTTCTACCTTTATTTCAATATTCCTATCAAGAAATACCTTCTGTTCCTTAATTTTACCCTCTCGTGCAGTATTTACCTTATTATATTCATCCTCATCATATTTAGCATCTTTTACAATTGTATAATCCTCTTTGAATTTTGCCAACTGAGCACGGTAATTGGTAAGTTCTGCATTATGATTTGTAAGTTTAGTCTCAATGGTTGTAACATCAAGTTTAATCAATTCCTCTTTGATTTCCTTTCTATTGGTAAGGACATTGACTTTTTCCGTATTAAGTGAATTTATCCTATCATTGGATGCATTCAATTTTACTTGAGTCTTCTCAACCTCTTCCTTATCTCCCTTGATTGCTGCCTCATAATCAGTGATTTCGCTATCAATAGTTGCCTTATTATATGTATTTGAAAGCAAAGACGGAGAAATCTGTTTCTTCCACAAATCCTTGGCAATTTCTTCTTTCTTTTCAATTGTAAGTAATCCAAGCCAACGAGAAAAGAGTTTACCCTTATCTGTCTGACCCATATCCAACAAATCACCAAGTGTCTTTGCCGTTGCAGAAATTACAAGGTTATAATCATCAACACTTCCTACTGACTCTTTAATAATATTATTGGTTTCTGTTCCACTTTCACCCTCACAATTCTCAATAAGTTCATAATCTCCATTTGTGAGTTTGAAATATTCAATCTTCTGTTTGGCCTTACTCTTCTTTGTTCTCTTTGCTAATGCCGGACGTGTAACAGTTCTTCTAATAACATAGTCTATGCCATCTATCTCAATACCGGCTTCAACCATTACCTCAGTTTCTTCCGGATGATACACATTAAACACACTGTCAAGACTTGGTGACTTTTGTGCCTTTCCAAATAATGCAAATCTAAGCAAATCAATGGCAAATGTAGTCTTACCACTCTGGTTTTCAGGTTCTCCATTCAAAAGGACAAGGCCGTGAAGTTTAGTAAAGTCAAAATAGTTATCATTACCATATGAAAGGTAATTCTTCCACTTTACATACTTGAACTTATACAACTTATATTTTGAATATTGGTCAAAATCTACAAATGCGTTGACCTGTGCATCAATTTTCTTGATTTCCTCAAAATCTACATCCTTAATATCCTTTAAATCCAAATATTCCTTAAACAAACCAACTTGGAAATTTGGGTCTTGGATATTCTCAATAACATCTGATGTCAAGGAAATTCTATCACCATCCTTATTGACAGTAATTGGTATGAAATTTATTTCAACATTCTTCAAGGGAACACCATACTTCTCTGATATTTCCTTTCTAAGTGATTGTTTCTTCTGTTCATTGTAGTCAATCTGAAGCATCTTCAAATCAAATACAAGTTTATCAGTCGGATTTACATTTACCATATATATTTTTTCTTTTCTACTTAGTTTTTAATGTTCTTCTTACCTTCTTAGGTTTGTCACCATCTCCTTGTACCACAATGGGTTCAATTGTTGGCTGCTTTGTTTCTTCTGTTTCCTCCTTGATGACTTCTTCTCTGATTTCATCAGTCTGTGCTCTATTGTCTTGTTCATCATTTCCTTTAACCATAGAAACTAATTTATCAACTACAATTTTGTTGAATTCTTCTGTTGCTAACTCTGCTTCGCTTTGATTTTTCTTAGTACGTTTAGTAGTTGGCTTCTTTTCTTCTTTCTTTGCCAACTTCTCATTCAAATCACCATACTTATCAAGATTATATCTTTCCGTAATAGCATTTGACATGTATTCCTGTACATCTAAGCCATTGGCATCACAGAACTCACATAAATTCGTATATATCCTATTTATTAACTCTACTTCAACAGTCATTTTTAATTAATATTCTTTTACGTTTGCAAATATACTATAATTTTCTGAAATGACCAAATTATTTAGTGAAAAGTTGCTAAATCATAGTCATTTAACTTCTTGGCATGTGTTAAAAGTGAAACAATCCCTTTCTTTCCGTATTTTTCATACACCAATGAAGCATCATAACCTGCCGGACATTCAATTAACCTAATTCGGCCACTTAATTCTGAATTTTCAAGCAATTTATATATCTTCTTGGCGTTATATAATGCATCATCATCCAATAATATGTAAATAAGACTTCTTGAACGCTGAATAAGTGTCTTATATAGCAAATAATCCTTATCCAAGGTTTTACCCAACAAAGGAATTGAATTTGGTACTACAATATGGTCAAATGGACCTTCTACAAGTGTAATAGGCTCATACCAATTGATTTTTCCCTCGTTAAATATGAATTGTGTCTTCTCAGCCTTTGGGTTTTTGTATCTAATCTTGTTTTTCCCTGTATAATCACGTCCGACCCAATAGTTAAGGCTGTCAAAAGCATCATATGATGGTATAACCACCCTATTTCTTAATGAGAAATGTACTGATGGATTGTTTCCAATATAACCAATATTGTATTTCTTAATAATCTTATCATCAATACCACGTTTCAAGAGATATTGCTTAACATCGGCAGCATATTTGTCATTTTCCCTTATAGGTTTAAAACCTTCAGGGAGATAAAATTCATTATCTTCAATAAATTCATCCGGAATTACACCACTTCCATCAAATAGTTCATACTTCTTTGCTTCACGGAAGTCATTTACTATCTGTTTAAACTCATCTAAGACCGTTTTAGAGGCATATTTTTTGAAAAGTGATACAAGTGTACCTTTTGTACCATTTGTGTCCTTACAACGCCAACAATGATACCCTCCACAGCCCTTAACTGTAAGGTCTATCTTCACTTCAAGGTTGTATTTATTGTCGGCCTTAACTCCTTTCTCTGCTGCACACTCAGGACAATTAAAAGAATACCATTCACCTGAATGTTTTCCATAACTACCCAAAAAGGTATATAACAAATTTAGTACACTTTCTTCCACTTTGCTTCTATTTTTTTTTTGCAAAGATACTAAAAATATACTAAATATCCAAATTTTTAAGCAATTTTAATTAAAAAACTACTCAAAATCTATAACTTTGTCAAATTTCTGTCCGCAAAAATCAATTGTATACTCAATTTTATTCTTTTTGCTCGTACTATTCACAATCTCTGGTTCCTTATCACCATACTTACATTTGGAAACATAGCCAAGAACGCACATAAGGCTGTCACTTGCATCAAAATTCTCATTTTTCAATTCACCCTTCTTGTTATAGTCCCATTTGATGTAAGGGAACTTCTCTGAAACATAATTCCAAAGTATGAACTTCTTTGCACAGTCAAACGGATAAGCGCCAAACAAAACTAATTCATTTTTCTTGATACATTTCATTATCTTCTTACGAGAATATACTTCACCCACCTTATTGTACTTTCTGATTGCAATCAATGATGGGCAACCAAACTTTCTTGCATCATATGAAGAAATATATTCCGGAATAATACCAAGAACATCCTTTACACACTGTGAAATCATACCGTTAAATCTCATTAGTGTTGCTGCCGTTTCAGCATTATTGCTGCTGATAAGTGGCTCTTCAATAATAACGTCAGTAATGAAATATTTTGTGTACTTATCCTCTAACTTCTGTTTAAATACATCACTCTTCTGGAACAAAATCTTTGTCCCCTTAGTTTTTCTTGGGGTTTTAAGTTTCAAATGACTTATTTCCAAAATCTTAATTGTTCCATCCTCATCAAGGCTTGCAACGGTAGAACCAATGCAACGTGTGGAAACATCCAAACCAAGTATAATTCGCTTCTTTAGGTCCTGGTCCATCTAGTATAATATTATATAAAAATAAAATTATATATTTTAATTTTATTTTTCAATACATAAGGTACCTAGGTACCTATAGAATTTGAATTTTTTAACAAATTTTATTTGTTTTTTTGGAATAAAAGTAGTATCTTTGCAAAAAATTTAAGAAACTATGGTTAAGAAAGTTATTTTCATGGCTGATTTGCACATACCTAACAGTTCTTCAACAGATAGACCATTCTCTGATATGTTGAAGCAACTTGCAGGCGAAATCATGCTTGAAATCAAGGATTTAAAGAAAGAGGAAGTCAGAATTGTCATCGTTGGTGATGTATTTGAAAAGAAAATCAAAGCAGACAACGAATCAAAGGATTTATTCCATGAGTTTTTGAATTATCTCAATGCAATGGCCAAAACGATTATTGTGGCCGGTAATCATGATATGCTTGAAAATAATCAAGACAGGATGGACTCAATATCGCCAACATTCACAATTAAAGGGGCTTATCCAAATATTATATATGCTGATAAGGCTCTTGAATATAAAAGCGGATACATTAAGGATGATAACATCATATGGGTTCTATACTCAATGTTCGATAAGTTCGCAAAACCAAATATTGATGGGTTAAGAGAAGAAAACCCGGATTGTAAACTAATTGGTTTATATCATGGTGATATCGCCGGTGCTGTTACGGATATTGGCAGAATGTCAGAAAGTGGTATCAATACAGATGATTTCAAAGAATGTGACTGCGTAATGGCAGGACATATACATAAACATCAGACAATAAAGAAAAACGGTGTTCCAATTGTCTATGCAGGCTCAGTATTCCAATGCAACAGTGGAGAAAATACAACTGGTCATGGATTTGTCATATGGGATATTGATACAATGAAATATACGCTTCATGAGGTTAAAAACCTATATAGAACATATAAATTCGAAATAACCTCATATGAAGATATACAAAATGATGAGGAAAGATTAATCAATCTTTAAGAAAAAATAAGGAGTTGGCTATTTTTGGTCAACTCCTTTCTGAATAACGACTTTTGTCTGCGAGAATAACGGATTAAATGAATTCATTATCTTAACAATACATCTTCTTTCTAAACTATATGGGTTTGGTTTTGCGACTAAAATCAAATCATTATCCTCAGTTCTATATGTTATAAAATCAGATGAAATCTCAACATATAGTTCTGCATGCTCAGGCTCTAACTTATATTTAAACCTCATTTCACCACCCTCACGGTCAAAATAAACCTCATCAGTAGATTTATCATTTGACTTACGTCTGACTTTTCTTGTTGACTCTGCTGCTTCTTGTAATGAAACTGTCGGTTCAACATAACTTTCACGTAATTGTTTCTTATAACTATAATATGATTGTACCATAATGTCTTTTTTCTAACTGTATGTAACTGTTATTGTTTTTGCTATTTCACGATTGTTTTTATGTGCCAATGTTATGATATACTTTTTATCATTAGGGTCAAATACACGGCCATAACTTGTAATCTTTAACTGCGTCTTACTAATCTTTTCAACCTTAATTCCATGGTCAAATTGAACTGGTTTGGTATTATTTGTATATTCTTCCCTTATTTCCTTTATGATAAAATCCTTTACCCCACCTGTAGTTGTAACAGTAAAAGTCTTATCTTCCTTTATTATTATCTTATCACCATCTTCATGTGTTGGATTTGAAGCAAATGAGGCACTATTTTCTGAAATGTTTATTGTACATTTCATACCATCCTGATGAATATCAACCTCTAATTCATCTATTGTATCTTCGTCACTTGTATTGCCATGTACCATATTGTTATTTAGCAATATATATCCGTTTCTTTCGCCAATATTGAAGTTTTCTCTTACGGTAACAGTAAATGTATTGTCAGTAAGAGTAACATCAAACCAATCACCCTCACTTACCTCATAACGAAATCCCTTACTGCCACTTACAGTAAATGACTTCTTATTATTACTACTACCTTCAGTCCAATTTGCATCAAACTCCAAGGTATTATTCTCTACATTTACCGTCATTAATCTTTATAGTTAACTATTGAAATTTATTTCCAAAATTGTTGTTGATGGTATAACTTGCATTACATATTTCAGAACAACATTCATGAAATAATTTCTGAAAAGTTCGTTTGGTTGCCTCTCATCATCAAGATTGAATTTGAGTTTCAGATACTTGTGATTGATATAGTAATCCGTAGTGCCATCATCAATTATCTTCACCTTACCATATATGTTATCTTCATTTCCATTGCCAAACACTACAACGCTATCCTCATAGTCAGCCACAAATGTGAAATTATCTGCTTCATCTTTCCATTCATCCGGCAATAATTCTTCATCAAGGGCAAATTTGAATGGTTTCTTCATATACTCAATGAAATCCTCACCCATATCATATGCACCATAGCCGACATGTGGATTATTTCCAATATTGTTAGAAACCAAACTATCAAGATACTTAGCTTTCTTGGCAATATCTGTATCACTTGTCATATCAACATTAGCCCATGACTCCGGAAGTTGTGGATTATATTTTCCATTTTCAATAATCACAAAGAAATGGGATAAATTCTCAGGTAATGTTTCCACATATTCACTGTAAGTTGTCATATCTGATACATAATATATGTCTTCATCATTTAATGAACTTGGGTTAAGATTTAACAATTCACTGAAATCATCTACAATATGTAGATATGACATGGTTTCAAGATATTGGCCATCAATATCATTTTTACCCCAACCGCCCTTTGAATTGAAGTATAAATCCCCATCATACACTCTCTTCTGTGTATAGAAAGGAATAATATAGTGAGTGGTTTTCATTACTTCCTCATAATCTTTTTTAGTATTATCATCTAACTCATTATAAGCTTGTTGCCCAATAACAGACCCGTTATTTTTATTAACATATGCTTTTTTGGAAACATAGTAATCACCAAGAGGTACACCACTGTATATATCATCATAAGCCTTTGGATAGTCCTTATAAAAGTTGATATTATCAACCAATTCACCATATGTCATTGTTTCTTCTTCTGATGTGGTATATTCGTCATCAAAATTCTTCAATGAAGAATAAGGTATCTTATAGAACCTTTCTGTTAAAGTATAATCTTTTTCACCAAATCCAAACAATGCCATAACCATATCAATAGCCTGCGTTGTACCCTTTGTATTCAAAATCCTACTTGATGAAAGTAAAAGATGTTTTGCAAAGTTAATGTCTGTCTTGGCTGTGTCTATATCCTCTGAGTTTTGGGCATCAAACCATTTATAATTTCCATTATCAAGGAAAGATTTTTCAATCTTGATAATATCTGTATTTCCGTCAGTAGCATCTGGTATAACTGATGGGGCATCCCAACCCATTAACTCAAGTCTATCTGAAATCTCTGCATCTGGTTCATTGTTATAGCCGTCATAAGTATTCTTTGACACAAAACCAATGCCATCGGCATATCTCTTCAAGTCATCAAATGCACGGCCATAGATACGTAGAAGTTTCATCATCTGATTACCGCCATCTATATTATCTTGTTCATCACCGTCAGTATAGTCCTTTGTATAAGTCCAATCAAAGTTCTTGATTGCCTCATGGGTCATATTCCTATATAGGCTATCACACCATAATTCATCATAAGTGGTTGCCATATCAACCAATCTTGACAGATAATCAGTATAACCCTCTGAAACAATGTCAATAAACGAATAAGGATACCCATCAACACTTATTGAAGGCCATGTATAATCACGATATACATATTTATAATCTGTCTCACCCTCAAAAGGTGTCAAAAATGAATTTCTATATACAGGTTTTGAATTTAATGTAAGAAGTTGTTTCTCAAAATCATCGAGATTGTTGAAATATTCCTCAAATACTTCTTCTTTTGGAATAATCATAAAATCAGGATTACCAGATGTTCCACTATTTTTGGTAAGCAAAACAATCTCTGAGTCAATGATATATGCTTGGAAAATAAGTTCCAAATGTGTTTCATTCTCAGCACCTAAGTTTATTTGATAAAGTGGTTTTCTGTTACCACCTGGTAGCCAATATTCTGGGTAGCAATCAGCATAACGGTATTCGCCACTTTTTATTTTTGTTTTAGCTTCGTTTTCTGTATAAACACCGAATGAGTTATCTGAATTACTATTTAATGGAACATATTGTGTTTTTCTATATGCTATAATTTCTCCGGGTGTATCATTACCGAATTTAATCATATATCTAGTATATGACTCAGCCATAAACCTATCAACATTAGTGCCTTCCTTTTCCTCTTGTGATAAAGTATGTACAAAATCAATATTAAAGGGGTTTACAATCATGTGATTGTATCTAGTTCCTGTTAATACAACAAATCCCGTACCATCTTCATTTGGTACATATATATCTGAGTGTGAACATGCCACATATGCTGGAAACCAATTAATGATATTAGTAACAGAGGACTTAACCAACTCTACAGCAGAGCCATAATAGGCAAAATCACGTATGTCGTTACTTGTCTTATTGACTTTAACCTTATTTACCTCATCTTTTGCATCCTTGACATCATCATAATCCCATGATGCAACCCATTTTCCATAGTTATACTTTTTCTTATATGATGGATATGAGTTGTCAGTAAACAAGAAGTTAGTATCAGAATAATAAGGCTTCTTGCCTTTCTCAATCTGATGCTGTGAGCCAATTGTCACCCAGTCTCTTTCAAAGATTGTACCCTTATGGGTGACTTGATGCTTCTTACTAAGTATGTAATTACTATGTAATTTACTGTAACGACCCATTGTTTATGCCTCTATTAAATCATTTATATCAAGTTCATTATCAATATTGTTACTTCTGTCAATCTTAATCTCTGCAACACTATTCTTTGTGTAATTATCCTTAATGGTAGAGAACTCATACTGCTTATATATCTCATTTTCAAAGTTATAATAAGACACTTGTCCTTTATCGAGGTTTCTTACCACATTTCCTTCACTCATTATACTCAGCGTTTCAATATCATGGTCAACCATTTCAACCTCAATCATTACCGGGTCAAATTTGGTATTAGTAATTACAATTTGCTGATTAGGAGAGCCTATATAAGGCTTGGAATTACTCTTAAAACTTGGACTTGTAGATGGTGTAAGTGTCATAAAGCACAACGTACCACTTCCATTAAATCTGTAGCCATTTGAATTTGTATTGGCAGATGTTAAATTCTGTGAAACAGGTTCACACATATTATTACTTGTAATAAGCCTATAATACTCTTGTCTTTTCAAACCACTACCCTCATAGTCAAAGTATTCAACACGATAGCCAACAAGTTTATCAGCCTCAAACAATGTCTGATTTTCAACGCTGTTCATGTCAATGACAATACCCTTTATATCAGGATATGCGGCCAATGAGCCTACATCCTTGATTGTGCATGTAAACTCCTTTGGTCTAATATAAATCGTATAGATGCCTTTTTTCCCGAATATTGAAACCGGCAAATTAAGATTATACATACCAGGTAAACGTTTATCAAAATCATCTGTATCAATTACCGAATTTGAGAAAATAGATGAAACATCTGTAATCTCTTTGAAAGACTTAAATGAACTATCCTCTGAACTACGGCTTGGTCTATAATGATAGAATACCTGTACATCCTGTGCAGGGTCTATTAAACTTGATTTTACAATCCCATATGTATTATTCATCTACCTTGTCTGTATATCTATTAATTTATATTAAAAACTCAATTTTTTCAAATGTTAATTAACCTTCTGTATATTGAAGAATGAACCATTAGAGAAGTTTTCCATTGTTTCCATAGACTTGATTTCGCCAAGTTTCAAATGTTTTTCAAATGCAGCATAGTTACCTCTGTCTATCCTCACATCATTCTCAACAGTTGGTTTATATGTTATATCATTCAGATAATCTCTCTTGAATGTATCTGCAAATAAATAGTCTGTTTCGTTTTTTATAATGGCTTCATAGTCACTTTTTACATAAGGAATTGATACTATCTGTGTATCTAGCCGCTTATCATAATAACGTGTAGAATTAACCAAACTGAAAGCATACTTATTGTATGATGTTATTGTATCGTTAATGTCATTTACATATTCATAAAACGTGAATGCATCTTGTCCTTTTACCAACGTATCAAGTTCACTGCCTTCATCATATGTATAAGTTTCTTCATATTTCACACCATAATGCTTATATGCAGTGCTATCATCATAGACAAAATCCTTGAACTTATAAAGTTTATTACCGTCGTCATCAGTTGGATAGTTACCGTTTATCTTTTCAGGTTGTAATTCAGAAGACTTCAAATGAGCATTTATCACATATGTAAATGTTATTGTTCGCTTATTCTTATTTGCAACTATATTGGTAATTACATTGCCAAATGCAGCAAGTTTATCACCAGTTTCAGCCGCAACTTTATTACCTTTATTAAGTTCTTCTATATCACAAATATTCCCAAATTCATCTGTAACGGTAGTATAGTTAGACACAACACCTATTCTGTAATAGAATAGCCAATCCTCGTTATCAGACGGTTCTTCCTCAATATCCTCACCATTGATATATGTCTTATATCTTCTAAGTGACTTCAATTTACTATCGGCAGAATAATCTAATTCATATTCATCACGTTCAACAACAAATTTTGTACCATATGGGTTATCGGCTTTAATAATATTGTCACGTATGGTTTTATTACCCGGTTGTAAAGGTTTAGGCCATCGACTAATGTCTGTTAATTTCTGAAAATGCCTTGAGTCTTCCTTAAAATCAAATTCAAATGTTTCCTTATTGAACTCATCATTATTATCTTTCATACAAACGTATGTGTTTCCATCATAGGTATATAATTCACCTTCTTTATGGGCATCACCCCCAACCCAATCATTAAGGTAGCAAGACAGATAACCTATATCATGAATTGATTGGTTTAAATTTATACCCATATTCAAGGTTAGTTTCTTTGTAACCTTGTTATTAACCTCATCTGCATCCTTAACAGCATAGCCATAATATTTAGTTGCTTCTGTTTCGGCAATATCATTCAAACGTATTAATTCATTATACATGATGTCACCACCCATCCTTATATATTTGGCTAAAAGGCAACAAATATCACTTTCTACATTTTCTTCATCTTTGTAATAATCATATATAACCTTTAACTTTGAATATTGGTTGATTAAATTCCTTACATTGGCCAAATAGATATAATGTGGCACAAGGTCATTATCTTTTTCATTCAGTCCAAGCGTGGTAAAATTAATCTCTATCTTTCCGATGCCTTCTTCCATAAACCCAATAAAGCTACCGTCGTCAACACTTGTTTTAAAAGGATAATCCTTATATTGGTAGTAATAACTGATTAATGTACGATATGAATAAACAGGTTCTTTCTTATTTGTATCATACTGACTTAATATTGTTTCATTACCGATTTTAAGATTTATTCCATTTGGCAACTTGATATTCTCTATGATTTTGCCCCAACAGCCTTGCAACGAATCAGTTGCCTTATGCAACTTAAATTCGTCGGCATCATTTTCCTCTATATAGGCAAATAAACCTGGAATACGTGATTTCAATTCCTCTCTACATATGGTTTTCTGTATCTTTTTCATATCCTCTATACTATTTTTGCCTCATAAAGGTTTAAAGTTATTTTATTATTGGCGAAATGTACACCACCTTTACTTGGGTCTGTTCCATAGAACTCATCATCAAGATAATATACATGACGTTTAGTAGCCTTATCATAACGGTACTTAAAATGAATATATGAATATTTCAAATATTGCTGAATACCATAAGGGCCGTCTGTACCACTTCCATTTTTCCAATCCGCAAGTATTTCTTCAAAGGTTTTAATACCTTTTTTACTTGGCCATTTCTTATTATCCCAGAATGGCATCATAAATGGTATTGTTCTTCCATAGCCCGCATGGTTAAACTCAACCTTCATATAAATATCCTGTGGTACAGTACCCTCAAAATTGTCTTTCCACAAATATAGGTAAAAACCCTCACTTGATGCATCGGATGAATATTTATCCGAAATAATAAAACGTGTACCTAATCTTACTTCATCAACGGTGCTTTCTTGTATAAGTTCTCCCCTTTCATCAATTGTAGGTTCTCTATCGACCCTTAAACCAACCAAATCAGTTATTGCTCTTCCGCCATCTGCCGGAGCTTTATAATAGTCAGTCAATTCAACATACTTTACGAATTTACTGAAATATCCACCACTATCCATGAATACCGTATAATAAGCAAGAAGATTTTGATTTGTGGGACTCATCGAATCAAAGAACATAAGTCTTAAAAATGACTTCTTTAACTTATTCTTCTGATATTTCACATCATTATTGGTAAAACCAAGGTATGTCAATAAGTCAGGTTGACTCTCCTTATTTGGATATGCCGTATTGAAAAAACCATTACTATAAAAAGTGGCGTTGTCATTAACCCCATTCCAATAACTTGTTGGACTAACTAACCAATTATCACCCTCATGCTTTCTGAAATGAAGATTAAACTCTATGTTATATACTTCACCGTTCTTAACCTTGCCACCACTATTGCTGTAATATATCCTTTTATTAGCAGTATCCCAAATAACAGGATAATAGATATCCTTTTCCATATCGGTAATACGATTAATAGCCTTTCTACGTTCCTCATTGACAAAATCATGATTTATCAACTCATCTTGAAGCAAATCAGTTGAAAATTTCTGACTTAATGGTACTATTACACCTTCAGTTGCCCTATCAAGGAACAAACTGAACATACCATCAGTGAAAATGAAATTGTCACGGAAAAATGATACATTTGTCAAGTCACTTACTTGTCTGCCATCTTCTTCAAAAAATATTACATTTCTCAATTCTTCCCATTCAAGATTATCAAGAGACTCAAGTACACTTTTTTCAAATCTTAAAACCGAACTTGTTACAACATTATCAGCAGTTACTTCTATTTCTCCTTTTGTATAGCCATTTGCTGTATTATATCCTACATATAATGTATATGTTTGACTATTTTCTGTTTCAAATAAATGGCTTCCATTAAACCATATATACCACCATTGTTTATTATTGTCATCTTCATCTGTTATAATGCTTGTTCTATCTGCTGTCAAATAGAAATATGCATCAAACAATAGGGAAAAGAACTTTTTCTCCTTATTAACACCAAATGGATGATAAATTGTATTGAAATTGTAGGCTGTTGAGGAAATAAAATCGTCATTAACCATATATTGTTCATACATGGAAACAATATTTGCCCCCATATCAAAATCAATGTCTTCTTCTGTATAACAAGCAAGCATCTTCTTATCCTTAAAGGCATCACCTTGCAAGGTCTCAATTGAATATTCATTCAAAACAATTGGGACAATATCATTCTTTATCTTATTAACATTTAACTGATATTTTAACATACAACCTCGTTTTCCTTTCTATAGAAATAATTAGATTCTTTCTTGATATTTCCTGAAATATCATTCGGGAAACCATCATCACAATATAAATTATTCATACCCTGTGGGTCTTGCCTCTTCAAGAAGAAATTAATTTCATTTGTGATATAGAAACTGTCATTTGCATAAGCATATTCGGGTAAATTAAGAATGTCTTTATCACCGGGTTTCAATACATCTCTCCACAAATAGGTATTATTTGCTACTTTCTGCGCATATATAGGAATATTTTCATTTACCTTACGGAAAACAATAGTACCATCTTCTTTTTTCCTTGTTTTAGTTTCATTTACAATATCATACCACGTTTTCTCTGTGAAATAATGCCAAGGGCTGTCATTAGCCGGACACTTAGGTACTACATAATATGTTACACGGTTTTCAATGTACGTAACAACAAATTCATACATCTTATTCTCACTGTCTATACACATATATAATGTATCACCAACAGATAAATGCGCATTCCTAACAGCCACAAGCTTAATATATATGGCATCCGCTTGCACTATTGATATATCAGACAAAATAATATCATAATGAGAATCCTGATTTACAGAACCGAACTCACGTATTGGAATACGGTAATGGGCTTGATAATAATAGCCTTCAGGACGGAGAGAAATTTGACTATTAACTGTTGTGTCTTTTATTACAAAACCATCTTTATCATAATCATCTGTTTCTATCTCTGTATAGACTAATTTGTAGTTATTATTATCATTTAACTCACGCTGTCTTGTATTAAATCTAAACGAAAACGGCTGAATTATTCTTGTTTCCACCTTAGAGGGGGTAAATTCTATGATATCTCCAAAAAATTCATCCTTATTGTCAACCGTAATGTCTGTATCATAAGCATTTCCACCTATACAATTAGTTGCTTCATAATACATACATGTAATATCACCATAAGTTGTTCGATAATCTAACACACATGTATCATTTGCCTCACCTATAACTTTAGCAGACCTATCAGTATATTCTTGTGAGAATAAAAGTCCACATGATACCTTACCAAAACAATGTGAAAATTCAACTTTGTCGTTAGATACTTCACCTCCATACCATTCCTCATGGCCTCTATTTGTTTTAATAACTGTTGCATATATTTCTGTCAAAGGTCTTCCGAACTCATCTACAAGGTTTTCAACGTCAATTGTATCTGTAAATGTTACTTGCGTTGTATCATCATTGTAAATTGTTGATGCAAAGCCTAATTTATATTGTTCATGGTCAAACAACACCATTTTGTCATCTTCCTTTGCATTCTCATCAACATATCTATTAATATATGCCCTGTAACTATCAATGTCATCAATTCCATAATACCCATCAAGTGAGAAATTCTCCTTTCTAAACTTGAAATTAGGCAATTTCTTGAATTTTCTGATATAATATTCACAAGGTTCGCCATTGACAACCCTTGCAAAACGGTATTTCATGTCAATCGGTTGCGGTAATTCTTCATCAGTTGCATTTGCATAAGTGCTACCTGCAACAAAACGTATGAAGTCCATATCGGTAATATAGAAGTAATATTCTTTCTTCTCCTTATTCATATCACCTACATCTTTCACCATGAAATCCTTTTCATATGTCTTCCATCCGTTATTATCATAATAAAAACGTACAGTATCACCACGTTTAAGCCCATGTTTAGTAAGACATCTGAATAATACCACACATTCACCACTCATTCCATATGTCTTTGTGGCCGAAACAATTGTTAACGCACTAACACGTTTATTCCCATCTTCAAAACTAACAACATCATATTCATTAGTCTTTTCATAAGGATATGTAAGGATAATGTCCCAATTATGTTCTAATCTATGACGGTACTTATTGTATTTAGGTGTAAATGAATACAACGTCCTGTCAGGATACATATCAATAAACTCACAAGGCTTGCGGTCATTTAACGTATACGCAATTCCTAAATCATTAAAACTATCCGTCGGGTTTTTTGACTGTATTGTAGATGCATTAATGAAACCATACCAACCGTTTTCCTCTGTTAAGTTGGCATTCACACTGTCCTCATATGTTAAAACATCCTCATTTAAATATAAATGCTTTGTCTGTGCATCACCAACCTCAAAGACCTCTCTTCTTTTAAACTTAACCTCTGAGCCGTCTTGATAACGCATAGTGTCAGCAATTGTATTGAATACCTTCTTTGCGTCTTCGCTACTATTCTTTAACTTATTGACAATCTTGAATGTTGTATTCCTTAATGTATGATTATTGAAAATATCATACCCCGGATGATAGACATAATTTTCTTCATATTCACTTCTTTTTGCAGTACCAATTTTAGAATACTCGGTATCTGCTATCATTTGAAACCTTGTGGGGTCAGGTAAACCATAGACTACGCCACTTCTGCTATTTACATTTTCAGCCTTATTCTCTCCAACTACATTTTCACAATAGGTAGAACCCTCAGCATATACCACTTCAGTGATGGTATTAAATAGAACATTAGAACAATATGGGTTAATCGTAAGGATTAATCTGTATTTGTCACATTTTTCCCTTTCATTAACAAATTGCTCATATTGGTCAATAGTTGTCTTTATATCAGTAAAATGGGAAAGTTTGGATGTGTTTTTAAGTTCCACATCCAAAAAATTCTGTCTGTTTACTGAATTTACAGAGTCTGTCTGTCCTAACCTAATTGTTGTACTCATTGATTATGCCTTTATTCTAAATATTTTTTAGTCAAAAATTATTCACCCCAAATTGCATACCAAGTAATTGGTGTATTATATACAAGTTGTTCACTTATATTAAACGGCATTGGATTTCCATCAGGCTGCAAAGCCCACCCTCTAAATGTATAATATCCGCCGCCACTTTTCTTTTTCTTTAAAATACTTTTTGTATTGGTAGGGCTTGACCAATAATCATCACTTCGGATATTGTAATTAAGATAATAGGTTTGAGCAGTTTCACTATTTGTGGCATATAATTGTCTGTTTCTTTGGTCGTTTATTTGTTCCGCATTTTCATAGAAAACTATATCTTGTTGGTCTAACGTCTCATTCTGTGCAAACTGCTTGATACACCAATATCCACCATTTGTCTGCCATTCAATTTCAAGCTTTTCATCGTAGAATGGCCAATGTCTGCTAGGGCCAATCATATGGCGTAATGTTGTACAATCTGTAAGACGGATATATGGCCAGAAATATTCATTGCCAATGGCATCATATTGTTCAGCTGTGATGTCAAAATACGCAGGACTAGTGTTGCCGGCATCAACCTCAGCAGTAGATAAAACCACATGGTCAACATTATCAGTATACATAAGTGAGACTGTAAATGGATAATTTCTTAAATAATAGATGTCACCTAAATTATTTACCCACATTTTACATTTATACATCAAAGTATTTTCATCACCAGGGTTTTTTCTAATATAAACCTTTACCAACTGTATATCACATTTTATCTCTGAAAAATCAAATACCGGAGATATAGCCATGCAGTTATTTTCACTAACAGCAACAACATAATGCATTGCTGATGGTGATGTGTGTCTTGTTCTCCAATTCATTCCAAATTCACCATTATTACCATAGCCCATAGTCTGATATGTTCTTCCTGTTGTTGGGTCTGAAGACTGTGATGGAACACCTGTATCACAATATGTCTGTAATAAACTTTTTGTTGTGTTTATATTAAACAAATATTTTGCCGTATTTTGGTCATTTCTAAAAACGCCGGTCATTGACTCATCCCCAGTATACATCAATTGGCATATTGGCAATTTAACTTCATTGCCACCATCTTGCATTGTTAAATAGAGTTTATTAATATAATTTAGTGGATATCGGTCACGAGGTTCACCTTTTTGGTCTATTACGTCACTTATATTAAAAATGTAATATGTTACACCCTTACCACTTGCACCTTCCACATTAAATGATAATTTACCTAAATCATATTCATCCTCATCATCTTCAATATAACGTATATCCTGATAAGACTCTTCTTCATCCAAAACAACCTTCATCGGACCATAGACATTAAAACTGTTTGAACAAGCATTTTTATCAGTAACCTTAACTGAGTTATTCTTATTAGGTACTGTCAAATATTGATGCAAGTACTTGCCGGTTACATCATTACCACCTTCATATACTTTGGTTATTTTATAATTCGGACATGGCAAGAAATTAGTTAATGCATATTCAAATGCATTCATTCCGTATTGTGTTGCATAAGTGATTTTACTCTTAATATATGCCTTTAATGCATTTTCATTATATTCTGTTCCAATACCATCAAGAATATTCTCAACAACTGCCAATGTGTCAATTGTTAAGGCCTCTTTACCTTCATCCGTATTTAAATCATAATTATCAACATCTATCCCATAGTCTTCTGAAATAATGTATCTCTTTGTAGGTAATGTTTCTTCTGTATTATCATTACTAATTGGAGTATATATCTTAATTCCATTATTACCATAACGTTGTTTTTGGAACGTTGTAATACCATTTTCATCTTTGCTATTAATATAACCGTTTAAAACATTACTTGCAAATATACCACTCATTCTGACTTTTTCCTCTTTCATTGCATCATGTAATATACCGAAATATGGTAAGTCAATAAATGATGACCATGCAGCATATTCCATATTGAAAATCTTATCTACAATATGGAAGCCAAATAAATTGTGAACACCGTCAAAATCCAAATCATTCGGTATAACTTTATCAGCCTTATTTTTAATGCCAATGAAATAAGGATATTTAATAGGTTTTACTTGTACTGAGCCTCCTGTAGCCTTATTCTCAGTGAAATCAGCTCTATTATCAGTACCGAAACAATAATTTGTTGCTCCAATCCTATAATCTGTATTACCAAATTTTTCACTTTCTGTATAAGTCAAACTTGGTATAGTAATATTATCAAGTAAGCCAATATTACCATTTGATATTTGTTTTTCAAGTGTATTCCTAACCTCTTCTGACAATGTTTCCTCACCTCTGAAGGCACTGACAAATGAAACCGGTGTATCATCGGTAATACCTTTAAATCTTATGCTCTTTTCTTCATTCGGACATGTTAATTGGAATGTTAAACGCATCGTATCAACAAATTCCAATTGTTGTTCCCTAATTGTTTCAAAACGCTCTAAAATATCATTGTCATAATTAATCCATTCAGTTAATGATGTAATAATATCTTGCCAATTATTAATATTATTTTCTATATTAGTAATCTGTGCTTGAAGAGTAGAAACAGCATCTTGGAATAATAATATTCTTGTAGTATAGTCACCTATAAGATTTTCATCTTCTTCTGTTAATTCATCCTTAGATTCAATCCTCTCAATTTCTCTACTCCAAGTATTAATATACTCATTTAATTGATTAATACCAAACATATACGGATTAGTTCCTGTACTAACTCTTTCATTAATGTCACGGATTTGGTCATTTCCGTTATTAATCAGCTCATTAAAATAATAAATGGTACCTGTCTGTGCAACATTGTCATTTATAATACTCTTTTGTTCATTTTCTATATTTTCTTTAATGTAATCATCCGTAAGTTGCCCATTTACGCTTGGATAGTATGAAATATTGGTTTCGATATCATTCTCAATTCCTGTATATACAATTGGCTTGAAACTTGAATATGCAGACGGGATACCATTAATTGCATTGCTTAAACTATCAATCAAAGCAGTTCTTTCTTCAAATTTTGTTTGAAGAGCATCCATGTTGTCTTTCATGTTACTGTAGTTTTCCCACTTATAGTCATTGTTATCGCCAATATTATACCAATTAGGGCTTACAATACCATCATAAGAGATTTTTCTTTTACCATCAGCATACCACCCAGTTTTCCAATGTGAAATAACATCATAATCAACAACATCATTGATGTACATCTTAAATGGTGTAGCAGATTTAACCTTTACATACTGTGTAGAAACATTTTGTGTTTCAACGCCATTACAGAGTTGCCTTACCTTTATAATGTAATTCTCATCACTCTTTGGTACGCCAATTAGGAACATCACATTTTCTATCTTTGACCCCTCTTGTACAACTTTTGTACAAAGTAATGCATCATCATTACCATCAGTAATCCATCCCGTTTCTGCATCTATTATACCATCATCGTCATAAGATATTTCTGCCGGACGTATCGGTCTTTGTATTTTATACTTTATGGCAAAATGGTATTTTCCATCACCATCGTCAGGGCGATAACCAATGTTCTTTTCAGAGTCTACGGTAATTAGGAAATTATCTAATAAATCACTTGTCTGATTATCAATTATCGTATCAACCAATATAGTACCACCAATGGTACGTGAAGAGTGTAAATCATAATCACTACTAGTACAATCCACACCATCGGTATTATTAGCAATAACCTCCATGTCATCAGGCAATACATTATCCGGTTGTCTAAATGATGTTGCTTCAGTCTTAAACGTCAGGAAGTCAGATGTCATGTTAAATCTAAATTCCATTATATTTCCGTCATTATCTGTTATAACAACTTTATAAGAACCATTCTTTAATGCAGGTATTGATGAAATTAATGTATAACCTTTCTTTTCATCTACTGAAGCAATATGATTGTACCAATATTTACCAATTGCTATTTTTTCGTATGTATTTTGTTCTATTGTCGGATATACATACACTGAATTATCCAAATTGATAATGTCAATATCACAAGGTAATGAAACTTCTGTCAAATCAAATTTAACATATCCGTCATTATCATCCAAGCCTGTCATTTCACTTGGTGTTATAATTCCATCATCAAGGGCTTCGTCACCATAACTATCATTAATCTCTGAGCACCACGTATTTCCCTTTGAAACTATCTGTACAGCATCCTCAGCATTGGCAACATTTGTACATTCACTGAAGAACTGACTATTAAACTTATCCAATGCTGTCTTTCCAACCTTTAAGCCAAAGTAGAAATAGAATGAATTTTCATAACGTGGGAATGTGCCATTACCACCATCAAATGCATCGTAGTAGTAAGGATTTTTACCCATTCTGAAATCATAATAACCAGGGCTAAACATTTCAAGTTTATAGTTATTCCTATATGTGTAATCACCACAATTTCGCTGAGAATTACGCATTTCAGACTGCAATGAATTATCAAAGTTGTCTACATACAAATATCTGAAGTCATACTCTTTAAGACCATTCTCCTTATTGAGTTTAGTCTTCAATTCATTACCATTCATTGTAGCAAACATACTTCTCCAATCATCATTGTAAAGTTCATCCTTTGAAATAAAACCGTCTGGAATCAGTGTTGAGAATGAGCTATTACCTGTTTCATCTGACTGTAATGCTGCCAAGTCAGGAACTTGTTTTGCTTCATCCAACGATACGCCAAACTCACAAATACGTGAAAGGTTAATACATGACTTTGGTTCAAGTTCAATGGAAGAACAACCAATATCGTAGAATAAGCCGCCGTCATCGCCATTACACATATCATCATTTGAGTTTCCCCAGTCATTACCTGTCATTTCAGTATGACTTACTTGGTCAACACTCTTAACTTGTTTACCATCAGGGCTAAATGATATTTTAATTTCATTATCAGTAAATAGCATGTTTGACGGAAGTTTATATGTTGAAGACTCAAGAGATTTAAAGAATTGTGGAACACCATTTAAGTCACAATCATTTAAACTACCCAACAATATGATGTCACTTGCAAACAAAAGTTTTATATCCTTTATAGTGGCATCATATTCAACTGCCTTGTAATAATATACAGTTTGACCAAGCATTGTCTGCCTTGTCAAAATAAGACCGTTGTTCAAACCTACCGGTGTGTAATTTGTATGACAGTCATCGCCACAACCAGTGTCAGCATTCATATACCTTGCATTCTCAATATCACCATTATGGTTAGTATATGACTGATTACCGTTTCTATTGACAGCACAAGGATAATATAGTCTTAAACTACCTGTATATACATGGTCTGAAGAACACCACTCATCCTTTGCCTTACGAGTAATTGTACCAAAAAGGAATTTTTTCTTCGGAGTAATCTTTCTAAACCACAACGGCGCATAAAGGCTACCATTTATCCAGTCATTTTGGAAATTAAATGATGCAGCATCATTACTTTCAGCCAATTCACTTTCAACACAGTTATATAGCTCAGCATTCTCGTTTTGTGCTGTTGTTCTGTCTTCCGGGTTATCAAGTTCTGCTTGCTCTTCATTATGCCTATCTTGTGTCACATCCCAAGCACAAGATAACCATGACATTCTTATGCCGAGAAATCTACCGCAACCTGAATAATAAGTATATGCGTGTGTTACATCACCTGCACAGAAATCAGATGAAATTGCAATACACGATGGAATAATTGCATGAAACAAATCGGCAAAAGTCTGAAATACCGCACCAATAGGGCATCCAAGACAAATATCAATAAGCGTCTTACCAAATGCCCTAATTCTGATACGCATTGAATTAAACAAATCCGCAATTGTCTGAAACAGCGAATAAAGGATACATGGAACTGCGGCCAACAATGTAATAATTCCATTAAGGAATGTCACCAACAATATGAATATCTTTGTTAATACACAGATAAACCTATATGTAAATGAAAGTTTCAGACTAAGATTATTATACGGCATTGGGTTATTATCACCATAATGGTTAATCAACTTAATACCAGTATGTTTTCTATTTGTAATCTTGGTATTCTTCTGTATTCTCGGAATATAGTTTTTCACAGAATAAACCTTATTCCAGAATAAGTCACAATAACTTTCTTCCTTTGTATTGCTGCCAAATTCATAATCGGCCTCATGTGACTTGTAGAACTCAGGAAAACGTTCCTCATCCATACGTGGATTGTTAGGGACAAGATATTTACATCTCTTCCTTGCAGTACTGTCACTTATGGCATCATCCAATGAAATTCTAAATCTAACCCTTGCTCTTGTAGGGATACCCTTATCAGGATTGTCACTTGGTACAAGGTTTCCATATTCATCAGTCATCACATAATCAAGGTTCATCGGTATCTGATAACACCACACTCCGTCACCATCAATTACACGATTACCCTTAATCTGAAATTGTTCAACCTTACCGTCAAAGGTTTTTCGTATCATTTCAATAGAACCTTCACCGGCCACTAAGTCAGACATTTTACCAACTTCATCTGTGCCTGCACAGTTCTTACCAATAGCATTACTACCTGTATCTGTTATAATGCTGCCAATAAATACACATGTTGGCTCAAACTTATAATCAACTTGAATATCACAACGTGTAACTGCAATGTTCTCAGGATTATCAGTACTATCACCCCAGAAAGGATAAACAAATACGCCTACATCTTGTGTCTTAATCTGTGCAAGACTATTTAAATTAGTATCTTGTTTGAATTTATTCGGGCTTTCAAACTGATTGATATTAAATCCTTTGTACATCATATCAATTGGTCTGACTGACAACAATCCAATATCCGATAAATCAATATCTGCATGCAATGTCTGACTACCGGTTGGTATACCATACATCATATAGTCACCGGCACTGTTTGTAACTGTTGTATACTTCCAAAAACGGTCAAATACCTCAATTACATCATCATTATCAAGCACATAACGTTTATTTGGGAATGTACCGACATTTTGATAACATGCCTCATCTTTCTCATCCGGTAGAAGATTATAACGTATTCTGTCATTATTTGTATCATTCACTGATGAATAAGGATAAAGAATATGTTTTTCCATATCCATAGTATCATCAGTAGGTATGAAAATCGAGATTTTGGCATTAGGCACACCAAATCCGCCATTAGCCAATACACGGCCAACAATAATACCCTTATCTGATTGAAATAGATTATATGCATTATCACTGTCAATCTTCAATGACAATATTTCAAATGCATCATATGTTTGGTCAAGTTGTACATTGATTACATTTGGAGAATCCTGACCAACATTGGTACGAATACGATATGATTTATAATTTTCTGCCATGAATCCTGTTTAAAACCTGCTTATTTCTTCTGCTTCTTTGTTATGTTCTTGATATTGAAATGTGCCTCTTTGCCCAAAATAAGACATCCAATGATATACACAAGCATTGGCACTACCATAATAATAATTACAGCGCCACTTAAAATTCCAAACCCTATCTGAAGCAAAACTTTCAATATTTTTTCAAACCAATTGAACTTTTTCTTTTCATCTGTTGATTTGCCGCCATAAGCAAGTTTCTCAAATCCTTTATATTTGTTCTTACAATTACAACTCATAAAAATAAAGTACTTTATATTATTATTAATATAACTAAAAATATGTATTTTTTCAATAAAAAACCACCCCAGCAATACCATGCAAGGGTGGAAAAAATCAATTAAAAACTATGTAGAAAAAAAATCCTTTTGTCATGTATAAATATATAGTTAATTCACAAAAAGCTATCTTTGACGAACATTAACTACAATATCTTTATTCGGATATTTAACCTCAATCATACTATTGGCATCTGTAAACAGTATTTTATCGCTTGCTTTCAAGTCAATTCTGTTGTCATAATTACCGTCACCTTCTGAATATTCACTGTAACAACAGTCATTGGCATCAATAAGTTGCTGAGTTGTTGCATCATCTGAATACCCTTTGCCAACTTTATTATATACCCTTAACTCAATAAGATTCTTAACACCATCCATCTTTGAGATTTCTTTCTCCAAATCGCCAAGGAAAATTTCCTGACCCATTAAATGGGCACGCACATCCATATAGTTTTGAACCATTTCAATGACCTTCTTGGTTACATCGGCCTTATCATATGACTTTTCAATATAGATGTCAATCTCAAAAGCCACATTAATAATCTTTCCGGAACGTATCTCAACAAAATCATTAATCATCTTGTACATTGAAAGATATTCCTTGATGTTCTTAGCAACATATTCTGATAATTTGCTTTCAAGATGACCCTCAGCATCTAAACCAAGTGTATAAATAACTACTTTGTTGTTCTCTTCAACAACACCGCATCTGAATGGTGTTCCATACTTAGCAGGAAGTTCAATAATCCTTGCTTCATAGTCATGCAATGTAACGCATCTGTTCTTAGCACCGGCATTATACTTGATAAGTTGTCTTAATTCCTCATCAGACGGTTCATCCTTACCACCATAAGACGGAGTTGTATTCGTTACAGACAATGAATTCTGTACGTCCCTCTTCTTTCTTGCATCATCACCATCATCACAGTTTCCTTCAATTGTCATGCTCAAATTGGTGATATTTGTAAGTGTATCCTTTGCAATGTTACTCTGTTCACCACCACCAACTCTATAAAGAATATACATAGTTGTATCCGTTTCAGGTAATACACCCATATAGTCATTAGCTGCCATACGTGACATAATATATTGAGTAAATTGCTTGGCTTCTGTTGGAATAGTACCATATTGGTTCTTTAAGCCAGCGCCAAATGTGATTTTCAATGAACCATTGTCAGTAAATTCAGTAACAAACTTGTTCTTAAGACGTTTCCATTTACCCTTGGCTATTTGTCTGATTACAATAGGATTATCAAGTTTAACTTCTTTATATTCGTTACCAATTTTGGCAATTACATATTCAGTTGTTTCTTTTTCCCAAACAGGATTGTATCTAATAGTGTTACCATCATCATCTGTAACCTCTTCGATTTCATATCCAAATCTGTATTGGTCAACAAGGTTATCGACTTCAAAATAACGGTTAATTGTTTCTTCATTACCGTTTTTCGTTCTTGTAAATGTTTCCTCATCAACACTATAATCAGTAATTGCCGGATTAGTTGATAAATCTGTACCTTTCTTTACAATGATACTCTCAACACCAAGTATGTCGCTATCTTGTAGCAATATACTCATAAATGGTTTTATGTCTTTATTCGTAATAATCTGCTTGAATACCTTGCTCTGGCCGGCAACTGCAATTCCTAACTTCTTATATGTATAACTTACAATATTACCATTCGAATCATGATTTGGAATTATCTGTCTGTTTGAAATACCATCCTCATCAAACTGCTGTGTGAAATCAACATCATGAATTAATTCAAACGTTACAAGACCGGTTGAAAATAATGTACCCCTCTTAATATAAGGTGCATAATTCTCATCTGCTTGACTCAAGTCACCATTAGATGTGTTACCCTGTGTATATAAAGGTAACTCACATGATAACTCTACCTCAACAATAGCAGCTTTCTTACCCGGAACCTTTACACCATTATTCCTTGCAATATTAAGTAATGACTTCCTCTGGCCGGCTGCATTAACTGATGTTTCCTGATATGTTCTGTCAATATGATAATTGATGGCATCGGCCACATCAGCGAAAACGTCTGTCAGCCAACTTCCAATAGACGCATCATCCCAACTATTAGAAATGTCTGGATAGTATTTTTTTGAAATATCTATAATGGATTTTCTAAAATCATCATAATTTCTTGCTGAATATTGTATTCTGTTTTCTGCCATTTATCTAATATAAAATTATATATTTGTCATTATTTGATATTGCGTTGTGCCACCGTTTTCCGTAACACTGTATTTTATACTTACAACAAGCCCCAAACCTTCATTTACCTCATAGACATTTATATCATCAATGTTGCAATTTGGAATATTTCTTTTAACCATATCCTTAATTTCAGATACAACATCACCCCAGCTTTCACCATCGTTTGGTGAGAATATAAATTGTATAAGTTTAGACCCGAAAAGAGGCCTTCTTATCCTTTGCCCAATTGGTGTGAAGATAAGATGCATTATCTGTGATTTTATTCCCTCACCAGCAGTATTATCCAAGTCAAAGAATGTCTTTTCTTCACTTTTAACTGTAATGGGGAATTTAATTCCGTATTTTTGTGTCCTTGCCATAATATATAAAATAAAAACACCTATATAGTATAAATATAGATGTCGTAGTTTTATTTATAAAGTGTGAATTGTATTATTTTTTAACAAACAGTTTATAAGCACTGCATCCAAGATAATTTCCAAAATAAGTCATAGACAGTGTGTATAACATTGAACCGGTTGGTTTCATGGATGAGAAGCAATAGTAAAAAGTATCGGCGATGCTATGATAAAAGCCACAATATATAAACAAAGGTACACCAAAAAGTAAAGGAAGAAATCTACCTTCCCTTGCAAATTGTACTGCTGTGCTCATAATCATTCCACATCCAATTGCTCTAATAATAACAGAAATAATCGGCTGTGATAGTCTTGACATTACTATACTATTAGCAGCGATTGCAAATGTAAAATTACCATAACTTGCCAATAATGCAACTATGCCACACCCAATTATATTACCTAATATAACTGTTAATATTATCTTCCAATTTGTTAGTACTTGATTATTAAATCCAACCAATTCAAGAAAGCCTACTGTTCCTGTATACAATGCCAACTTATAATGCACTACTGTTATAAGACCAAATGTAAATAAAATTGGGCCGATAACATTGCCCATTGTAAGAAATGCCAAACCGCCTATTGAAATTGCAATGCCGGCAAATATTGCAGTCAAAAATTTATTTAAATATTTATTTTCCATCGTTTAATTTACTTTTTATAAAATGTTCACCACATTTCTCATATATTGTTTGATTTTTAGAACCTCTGAACGCTAAAGATACATCACGTTTATCTTCTTCATATCTCCCATCAACTATGTAATCAACATAGTTTATGATTTCTTTCCATCCATTAGCAAACAACTCTTTCATTGTATATCCGGTGTAAAGCCATACATCCTTTGTGCCATCGAATTTTTCATAAAAATCCTTTAACAAAGAAAGAACATCATCATAACTGTCTAATGGGTCTCCACCAGATAATGTTAAACCCTTTATATAAGGTAATGAAATAACATCAAATAATTTCTGCTTATATTCTTCATCAAATTCCTTACCACATTCAAATGACCATGTTTCTTTATTATGGCAACCCTTACAATGATGTGAGCAGCCGGCTACCCATAAAGTAGCACGACAGCCCAAACCATTATTTACATCAGGATATGTTATACTTAAAACTCTCATTTAAAATTTTTCAATATGTTTTACTCTTTCTTCTGTTTCACACTGTTTACCATAGTTAAATGCCGACTTGTAGTGACCCGTAAGATATCCGGTTACACGTCTTAATCTACTAATGTCGCTGCTTCCGCATATCGGACATGTATCACCCATTTCATCCGAATAACCGCAAGAATTACAGTTATCTACCGGAATATTAACAGCAAAATAAGGTATATCCTTATCCATAGCATAACTGACAATTGTTTCAAGTGCTTCAATATTATTCTTTGTTGTACTTGGTAATTCAACATAAGTAATGCAACCTGCCGAAGAATAGCCAGTCAATTGAGACTCGATGTCAATTTTCTCAAACGGTGTCATCTTTTGCCATACAGGAACATGCATTGAATTAGTGAAATATTCCCTATCTGAAACATTAGGTATAGTACCGTACTTGTCTTTGAATTTCTTCATTGCCGTATAACAAAGATTTTCAGCAGGGGTGTAATATACACCAAAATTCAATTTATATTTTTCTTTATATTCGGCACAACGTTTCTTGAACAAACCTTCTATTTCCTTTGCAAGATTCATTCCATCTTCTGTTGTGTGGTCTGTATGAATAAGGACTTGTAATGTTTCAGCCAAACCAAGTTGTCCTATCACAATTGTGCCATGCTTGAGTGCTGACCTAATACCTTCTTCAGGTACATATCCTGCCATAGTATTATTTTCCCACATAAACTTAGCGGAAGCAGGACTTTGTTTGCAAATCCATTCAAAACGTTCAATAAGCATGTCCTTAGCCTCTGAAATCTTCTTATCAAGAATTTTCATAAACTCAGCAACAACTTCGTCGTTTGAATATTTTCTTTCTTCTTTAATTGCCTTTTCTTCAATTTTTTCCTTTGCTTGCATTGCAAGTGTTGGCATAATAATAGTTACAGGACAAATATTACCACGTCCGTCTTTCTGCTGTCCTAATCCGTTTATATCAAAACCATTGGCTGTTCTGCACCCCATTGTACTAAAATATGTCTTAGGGTCATTCTTATCATACCCTGCGTTGCCACTCCAATCACAATTAGCATAGTTAGGATATAATCTCTGTGAGGTTGATTTTAATGCAAGTTTGAATAAATCATAATTTGGTTCACCTTCTTTTCTATTAACACCCTTCATCATTTGGAAAATACCACAAGGGAAAATTGGTGTCTTATGGAATTTACCAACGCCCGCTAACGAACCATCTAACAAAGCCTTAATTACCATACGTCCCTCCGTCAAAGTACACGTGCCATAGTTAATACTTGTAAACGGTAATTGGTTTCCACTACGTGATTGCAAAGTATTAAGATTATGATACATACCCTCAACTGCCTGTTTAAGTTCCTTTTTAGTCCTATTTAAAGCATAGTTGTAGCATTTTTCGCCATATTCATGATACTTTTGGTCATCAATTGATAATGTATCGTTATATTCATTGCTTGAAATATTACAATCATTAATAGTTTCTACACCAACAGCAAAATGTTTGTAAAATGATTTGCGAACATATGGCACCATAGTCCAATCAAGATGCGTTGCACTTACTCCACCAAACTGTTGAAGTGATTGTAATTGGAACAAAACAGCAACTAATTGAAAAGCCGTATTGATACTATTAGCTGGTCTTACATCAGTTTGTCTTGTGTTAAAGCCATTTGCAAGAAGTTCATCAAAGGGTATTGAAAGACAATTATGCATACCAGCAGCATATGAGTCCAAATCATGAATGTAAATTTCATTATTCAAATGATTATTGCGTGATTTTCTTGACATACAATATTTTAAGGCGTAATCTTTCATAACTAATCTATTAACTTCTCCCATTCTTCCGCCAAATGAATGTTCGTCAAGATTAGCATTCTGATTTTGTACATCTTCTGCCATCAGTTTCTTTGTGATATCACGATAAAGTTTATTATTACTTTCTCTGATTACTTTGTGCTCATACCTATATATGATATATTTCTTGGCTACAGGAGGACACCACTGCATTAAGCAATCTTCAACCGCATCTTGTATTTCTTCAACATGCACTGTAATATCATCATTTTCATTGAAACGGTTATGCATACATTCTATAACCTTCTGATTTACTGGTACTTCACAAGACTCAAATGCTTTCTTAATTGCACTTTCAATCTTTTCAAACTGAAATTCCTCTGTTGTTTTGTCTCTTTTTAAAACACGCATAATTTATATCAATATTTAATCTTTATTCTGTAACTTGGTATATAATATATATCACTCCATTTTTCAAAAAAGCATACAAAATTTGTTGAAAAATTTATGCATTTTGTCTAACTGTCTGATATACACAGAATAAAAATTTTATAAAAAAAGTTTGTTAAAAATTATAATTTTTGACTATTTACTTGTCTTTATTTTTGATAAGTTTGCTTTGTTTCCCTTGCAATTTCATTCATACGGTTTGTTTGTCTCTGTTCATAAGGTAAATCAACCCCATCATCCATTTCAGACATATCGAACTTACAAGTACCGTTATTAAGATACACATTCAGGAATTTATTCTTATCTATACGTCCTGCACGGAATTTACCAAGGAACATATTAACTCTGCCTTGGGTCTTCATTTCGTCGGTCTGACCCATTGTAATTACCACATGTGCAATCTGTGTCTTTTTCACTGAGCCACCTGCTTGCATAAGACCAACTATCTCTGCTCCAATTGAGTCACGTGTGCCTTGCACCGGAACCCACATAGCAACATTGAACTCCTTTGCCATAGATTCAAGTTTACGCATTGTCACACCCTCTTTTGACCATTCACTGTCACCTACATCAGACTTTTCGAATTTAATACATTCAAAATAGTCAATGATAATAAGGTCCGGTTTAAAACCCCTTGCTATATACTGTCTGATTTTATTCTTAATTTCTGATGCCCTTACTTCACCTGTTGATAAACGTTCACAAATTACATTTTCTCTTAGCATTCTTCTGACATCAGTATCTTCATTCAGTTTCTGAATTGCAATTGGTCTTACATCAGGTAAAGAAAGCGTACAAGCATCAATATCAGTTACAAAACCATAATATTTACGTCTAATGTTTATTTCTTCATCCTCAAAGAAGAAATGGAGTACTTTATATCCGTTGTAGTTATTATATTCATTCTTGGTTATTGCAGCATTTGCAGCAAATCCTGTAGTAGTAGATGACTTTCCTATACCAGGGGGTGCTACAATAACACCCAACTCACCCTTAGCCAAGCCACCATAAAGTGCTTTATCAAGTTTTTCAGCACCTGTAGGTATTGCACTACGATAATCCTCTTTCAAATCACTTTCAATATTATCAAATAGTCTAAAACCAAAATCTTGTTTTGTATTGACTTCAAGTGCTTTCTTTACAATATCCTCAATAGCATAATAATTGCTAAAATCACCTTTTTTAATAATGTCTTGTGCCTTATTGATTGCTTTGGTTAGGTTTTGCTGTTTGAAGAACTTCTCTGACTCTTCCTCAACCAAATCCATACCACTCAAATCCATTTCCTTGATTTTCTCAATATGTGCAAGCAGTTGCTCAACAGATATAGCATCAGAAACCTTGCTTCTGATAATAGTTTCCATTTCAAAATATGTCGTAACAGTTTCATTAAAGTTATAACGGTCTTTCATGAAACCTACAATTCTTCTAAGATGTTCATTGCTAAACATATTTTGGTCTACTATATCCTGTATCGCAGAAAAATACTTCTGGTCTTCAAAAAAACACTTAACAAGTTTTAATTGAAAATCAGCGCCAAGATATCCTAATGTACTTCTGTCATTACGATTTGAACTCATTTATTAAATATAAAATTAATCTGTTAAACAAAAATGTTCGTATAAAAAGGCTGCTCCATTGAGGAACAGCCGGAGAAAGGAGATGTTTTAGAATCAAAGACGATTCTCAATATATTCGTACTGACCGGGAGTCAGTCCAAATGTATCCGCATATTTTTCCTCACGTGCAAGTTCATTCATATATGCCTTAGTCTTTTCAAGGCATGACTGTCTTGCAATATCAACCCAATCCTTATTATAGGTCGAGAGGATGTAGTTTCTGTCACCATACTTCATTCGCTTGGTATACTTGTTGCTATCTTCGAACTTATAACTCATAACCTCACAAATCTGCTTGATAATATGATAAACAAGGTCAATTTTACCATGTGTCATATGGTGAATGATGGCATAACTGAAATGCAAAGAAGATGGGTCTTTATCTCGATAGAGAATATCTGAATTTGTCAAGTCAACACCGTTACGTACATACTTAGGATATACAGTTCCATCCCAAATGTGCTCATAAACAGCTTCCTCATCAATCAGCATCTGGAACTTAAAGGTTACATCCCATGCCGGAAGTTTCTCCCTATCGTAATATGAGTCATCAATACCTTCAGGGTAACTGAAATAGTTCTTGTTAATTACTTGACCATTCGAAAGTTGAATATTGCCCTCATAATTAGCAGAAGTAAGTGCAAGAATGTCAGACTGCTCAAGACCGTCATAATTACTTAGGAAACCACTCATCTTAATTGGTTCTTCCCTGGTGTACCACATAAAAATACGACTCTTGGAAAGCAAGTCATCCTTAATCATCTTCGTTACGTTGTCCATCGTCTCCTTAAACTCAAGAGAACGTAGAGAATCATTGTTAAAACCGTTTATTTTAAAATAACGTTGGCAAATAATGTTGTCGTTTACCCACAAAAGGAACTGAAATCTCTCCTTATAGGCTTCATTATCAACGACCTTTGCCTCTTTCTTAATGTTGTTTTCTAACATGTTTGTTAAAAATTTTAATTGTTAAACTATATATACTATCTCTAATTTTCGATTGCAAATATACTACGTTTTTTCCACACTTCAAAATAAATTTAAGTTTTTTTCTTCTCTTTTTCAATCAAATATGTATATTCTATGAAAAAATTACTAAAAGTTGATGGATTTGTCAGTTCTTCAACCCCAGCATCACTCAAAATTTTATATAAATTGTCATAACTTCGACCTTCAGGGTCAAGTGGGGCATACATTAGACTATCCATTAGTTCCTTTGCTTCATCACTCATCAAAGGATGCTTCAAATCAATGATTTTTTCATTTATTTCATATAATCTGTTACCTTGTGCCCCATCTGTTACTCCTTCAACTATGTTTTTTGCCCAAAGTAAAGGTTTTTTACCGTTTTTTTCCCTTTCTTGGTTGATTTTTCTTGCCCCATCCACAATTTCGTCGAGTGTAACTTTTCTTTTCTTCAATTCAGGGAAGTTTTTAAGCAATGTTGTCTCACCAACACCCTTTACACCTTTAATATTATCAGAAGAATCACCGCAAATCATCTTTTTCAACAAGACATTCTCATAATAATAACCCATTTCCTCTGTATGGTTCTTCTTATTAATGAATTTCTTCTTCTGCTGTATATAAACAATGACATCATCACTGATTAATTGGGTTAAATCCCTGTCATTTGACATAATGACAATACGCTCATTAGGTACTTTATGGTTTACATAATAGGCTATAAGGTCATCAGCCTCTACTTTTTCGCATAAACACTGTCTGACAAACAATTCTTCAAAACAATTCATTAAAACCTCACGTTGCTCATAGAAAATCTCTTTGTCTTTCTTCTGTTCATCTGTCTTTTCTTTCCTTTTCTTATTAAAGAAGTAGTTCTGCATGCTTCTAAGCTTGGCATTATACTCCTTCATATAGTCAGAAAGGCCTTCATCAACAGTGAAATTCTTGTCACGATTGGCTTTATATTCATTGTTTAATAGATAACGATAATATCCACCCTCTTCATTCGGGTCCCAGAAGACATAAACATATCTAAAATTGGCCTTTTTCATTAGGAGTTTTATCTGTAAAAGCATTTGTTGTATACCTCCGATACGTTTTCCTTTACTTGACATTGTTTTATCGCCAAGCGAGGACAGCTCTAACACATTAGAACCATCCACAAGCAAGGTGTTAAATGTCTTCACACCTAATTCCGGGTTTTTCTCCTTAATCTTCTTTGGTATTGGTTGCGGCATTGTTTAATTCATAACAGAAAAATTGCCCCTTTTGGGATACAAAAACGTTCCTATCGTAGTCAATATTATATTTACCGGCATTGGCAATATAATCGGATTTATTCTCAAATACAATAACACGTGGCAACTCAGGGTCAGCAGGACCTGTTGACTCTTCAGGCTTACCAACTAACGTACTAAGCACAACACTTGGAATGGCTGTGTACTTTTCCTCACAGAACTCAAATTCTGCCTCTTTTTTCAATACTACTTTCATGTTTCTATTCTTTTAATTAAACTTATATTATTATTAATATTATTTTCAGTTGCAAATATACTACTTTTTAGATTTATTTCAAAACATTTTGCCTTAAAAATGCATTCATTTCTACATTATTATATATAATATTAGGAATTGTTTTCTCAAATTTCTTCTTTATACTGCTACAGCGATGCCTCAACCACGTATATAACTCACTAAAACTATTGAATTTTCTTCCACCAAGTTCATTGAAATAACCAATTGCTAATTTTCTTTCTGAATTATCCTTTAATTTCATTATTGAAACTGCATCTGCAACACTATCAATATAGAAATTATACACTTCAGTACCCTTAATGAACTCAATAACTTCTGAAATACTTGAAAACTTGTGCTTATTGGTCATTAACATGCCACTTAGTTCAGCCATGTATGCACCACGCTCAAATTGATTGGAAAAATATAGAAAATATGATATTTTATCCTTAATTTCACTTTCATTGGCATAACTACCAGTCTGATTATCAAAATATTTCTCGCTATCAAGTGCATCTATGTAACTTTTTCCACTTTTATACATCTGCACATCTTGATAAGCGTGTGTCAATTCATGCATAAACAACGGAATTATATCTTTTGCGCCAATATAAGATGGATTTACCCTTATAACAAGTTTAATAATGTTAAAAACATTGTTTAATATAGTTTCATCCGGGTCATAAGACATTATCTCCACACCTTTATCTGAAATAATCTCAACTTTCCAAATTAATTCACTTTCAATTGGAATAAAAATCTTATTTTCCTTATATAACTGCGGTAGTTCATTAGAAATTTTCTTGGCAATCTCATAACAACCGTTAAAAACGCCGTATTGCTCTATAAGCATCCTACGATGTTCATAACTGCCTGACTGCTCTAACAGAAAACCACGCTTACTCTTCTGAAAGAAAAACTCAATAAATAAGTGAGTTGAAAAGTCCTTTCCTAACTGTTCATTAATCGTCATTAAATTCTATTTTTAATGTTTCTTTATTAATATATTCTATCAAATCATCAGTATCTGTAAAATAGATGTCATATGGATAAATGAGCCGTGCAATTTACATATTATCTTAATTTTAGAATGGTTATTACCAACTAATACAGACTACAATTATTTGCAGTCTGTATTATGGTTTTTCTGTTTATGACGTTCTATAACTTATTCTATTGTTATTCTTCTTGATATTACAATGTTTCCTCTTCGCTTTCTGTGAATACAACGTCTGTTTCACTAATATCTGTCATCTTACCTGTTTTATCCTCACTCTTTAATTGCTTGATAATATCAGGAAGTATTTTCTTTTTATAAGAGTCTATTTCATCCTCTGAAATTATACCACTATTAACACAATATAAGCTTCCTTCCCTCGTTATATTAAATGGACTTGGCAGATGATTTTTCTTTATTGAAATGGGTGCAACACTACCATATTCATACTTTTCCCCCTTTACTGTTGCTTCCAATTTCTTTACACCGGATGTCACGATTTTTCCACAAGCCACAAGAAGACGCAAGGAATATTCGAATGAGTTGCCTCCTTTGAGTTTCACAGATGGCTTACCCATAGTTGCCATTGACGAGTCCCAAATCTTGTTGACAATAAAGAATGAATTAGTATATTCTGATTTCTTACTTCGTGATGAAGGTATTCTCGTATTGACAATCGTATTGAATGCAGTTGCAATACTTGAGGCATCAAACATATTATTGCCGGCTTTGGAAGTAAATGATTTCCAAGATGTTATCGAGCCTACACTATCCCATACAAATAGTAAGCTAACAGGCAACTCACCACTTTCTTGTTTATCTATCAAATCATTTATGATGTATGCAATATCTTCGATTACTGCAACTTTTCTCTTTGTTGCCTTTCTTGTCATTGTGCTATAATCCAAATCGCCACAATATTCGCACATTGCTTCATTTGTGAAAAGAATAAAATTACCCTGATAGTCAACGATTTCTTCTGATGTAGTTACTTCACCAGTTTCTTCATCAATGTGCTCGACTTCACCATAGACAGGTTCAGCTTGCATTCCACAATTTATTGCGTATTTGAAGTCAAAATTGCTTTCTGTTTCAAAAATCACCGGTAAAACGCCTTGTTTTTGGGCTGCTGCTATCAAACAGTTCTTTATGGTGCTCTTACCTGTTGAGTTCCATCCATAGCACCCACAAAAATATCCCATTGGTATACCAGGAAGGCCTATTGCATCTTGAAATCCTTTTGGCAGTATAAACCATTCCATCGGCTTTTCGGCTACTGGTGCAATTTTTAATTTTTTACTTTTAAATTCATTAATATCAAATTTAGCAGCCTTTATTCCTGCTCCTTTTTTAATTGGTTGTGCCATATCTTTTATAATTCATTAAAATTTATATTTACATTTTCTGAGGTATTATTATTTTTTACCTGCCTCTGTTCTTCTATTGCCTTTTTATAGCATTTTCTGCATAGTGAGATATATTTATCATCTCCACCTATTTCAATTTGTTCACCTTCGCTTATGATATTACCAAACTCATCAATTCTTGCGTTGATAATTGCTTTTCTTCCACATCCACATGATGATTTTATTTCCTCAATGTCATCAGCAATCTCCATTAATCTCTTAGAACCTTCAAACAAATCACTTTTAAAATCAGTTCTAAGCCCATAGCACATCACATTAATGTCAAGATTATCAACGACCTCTGCAAGTTGGTCAACTTGTTCTTTTGAAAGGAATTGGCATTCATCAACAAGTATCCACTTAGGTCTATCATATCCTTGTATAGTCACATTAACAATATAGTTATCAATAAACTTATATAGATTATGCGTTGTGTCAAATGAAATGCATTCTCTTGATAGACCAATTCTTGATTTGATAATATCTTCACCGTCTCTATCATCAATGGATGGTTTTATGCACAAAAACGGTATTCCACGTTCCTCAAAAGAATGTGCCTTCATCAAAAGCAATGCTGTTTTACCGCAAGACATTGACCCAAAATAATAATAGTATTTAGCCATTTTATAAATAAAACATATTTTTTTATTATTAAAATTAATTAGGTCTAACTGATTTTCTTGTCAATTAGACCATTTAATCTTATTTAGAATGGCAGGTCATCCCCATTATCATCATTATCAAGTTGTGGTGTTGTATTAAAATCAGATGTTCCTTCCAAAATCTTCCGTGCTTCTGCTGCTGCAATATCATCATTGCTTACGGTTGCCTTATCCACCCACTTTTCTTCTGCTTTACTATAGAATGGAACTTTTCCTTCAGATATAAGGTCAAGGTATTCAAATGATTTAAGGGAATACAAATCTTCCCAAGTCTTTTCGTCATTAACCCAAGCCATAGCCTTATTGATATCCTTTGACAGAGGTGTTTCCTTACCTGCGTCATTGATAGTCATGGTTGTCTTGTCAGTTGTTGGGACATATTGCAGTGTGATAATGAAATCCTTACCATTATTCAAGTCAAATACATTATAAGGGATAATGGTACGTTCATTTTCAGGAAGACTATTGTATTCGTCCTCATCAATCTTAACGTGTCTATATCCTGCACTACCGTCATCTGCATAGTTTTCTATCTTGTAATAGGCATCACCTGTATCAATTGATTCCTGTGCCCTATTATCAAAGATTGACATAAGTTGGTCATAGATACCTGTTCCATCGTTATGGGCATTAAAGCGCCAGAACTTAACACCTTCATCCTCATGGCCACGTTCAATTACACGTACAATAAACGTTTCCTTGGACTTATACTGCATTCCTTGCTTGAAAAGTGCCTTTCTCTCAGCCTTATGTGCTTCATCATTAGGAATTGCATTACTTTGCTTAAGTAGTTCAGCTGACTTTTGACACAATGGGCATCCACGTCCATCATGATTTGGCAGTTTATCTTCATTAAGGCAAATAAACGACTTGTATCCACTTTTTGAAACCTCAGTAGATACCTTCATTGAATGTGTATGAAGAATAAGGAATGGTGTTGGGTTATCCGCACTTACAGGTAGAATTCTAACTGTTACTTTTCTTTGAGTTTCACCCTTGTTAAGGCGCAAGTTAAGATAATTTTTTTCATCAAATTCAAACTTCTTCTTAAATTGCTGATTGTCTTTCTTTGCTAAAATTGCTTCACGCTGACGGAGAATTACATCCGCACTTGTGTTTACATTTAAGTTAATATTTTCTGTCATTTTACTAAAAATATATTTAATTATTTTATAATTTATATCATATTGTCTTTTTCACGCTGTAAATATACTACCATTTTTTCACATTTCAAAATTTTTCGTACAAAAAAAATACAGTAACCGGTTATTTTTCCGAATTACTGTATATAAATAGTCTGAAATTATGTTTTTAATGTTAAAAGTTTATAAAATCTTGTAATTTTGACGGATAGTCAAGTGACCTTGCAAGAGAACGGTCATCATTGCCGTTTATATCAGCCTTTGTGATTACATATTCCTTTTCCTCTTTATCAGGGTCAACATCGTTATTATAAATGACATTATAGTTAGAATCCTGTGTCTTTTTATCCCAGAAACTCTTAGGTGTTTCAGAATATGGGGCAGATGCCTGTGAGCGAATATTAATTTTCTCTTCTTCAGATGGGTTACGTTTTTCAAACTCAGCTCTCAAATCATCAATCTTCTGATTATTTTGGTCAACGGCTGCAATGAATTTGGTTGTAACAGCCAATAGGTCTTGGAGTTTGTCATTTACACCATCAATCTTGACATCAGCAGTTTCCTGTGCTTGAGTCAGTTCATCAACATCAATGACTTCATCGCCATCCTGCATGGAGTCTACGTTTTTATCAGCATCATCCTCCGGCTGTTCATCTGACGGTTCAAAATCAACATCCATAGGTTCGTCATTACCATCCGGTTGTTGATTATCATCTGTCATTGGTGGCATATCTCCACCATTATTATCATTTCCCATACCTTGTGGCATGTTGTTGCCGCCATTATCATTATTTTGTGGCGGCATCTGCTGAGGTGCATCCTGTTTAGTCATATCAGGCTGCTGATTATCATCTACATCATCATCACCCTCTTCATCAAGAATAGGCTTAGTGATAAAACTATATTCACAAATCTGTTGGAAACGTTTCTGCGCTTCCTCAAGATGATACTTCTTAAGTAATTCCTTATCAACAACTGCCATTGGTTTATTAATCGTTAAGCATCATTTTATCATCTTCAGTCAAAAGTATGGTACTATCCTCAGTACGCTCGATAAGACCCTTGTCTTTCTTCTCAACCTTTACTTTCCTCTTTGGGATTTTGGTTTCATCACCGACTATTGATTTCAACTGCTCTATGGTATTCATTTCGTTTTCTTCATTAACTTTTTTATTTTCTGTCTCCACATTAACTGTAGTTGGCTTACTATTAGCCAATATCATCCTACTGATAGGACGTATGCATTTCTTATGTGGGTTTTTACCTATGAATCTCTGTGGCATCTTATTATACCTTATTAATATTATATATTATAAATAGTTGTTATTTTCTAAAATAACTATACAAAGGCATTATGTAATGAGTGTTATTGCCGATTATACGCTTAATATCAGCATTAAGAAACGATACATTTGGTATGAATTGATTAAACTTATTTGACTTAATCTTTTCTATTATCTTATGTTTGTTTATACCTAAATATTCGCATAATGACAACGACAAGCCGAAAACCGTCTTTAACTTTACATCATAGATGAAGATAAAATTACTACCTCTTGTAATGAAACATAGTTTATCTGAATTGGAATAGATATACTTGATGAAATTAACTATACGTTTTCTCTTGTACTTGATAATATCAACATATTCATATCTTACATTCTTCAATGCATTAAGTATTACATCCTCTTGGAATTGTTCCAAATCATTGATATAATCATTCCTACGTTCTGTCTTGGTAAATGTCCACCAACAGTTTTGGTCTTTATAATGTTTTTTCAATATAGAAAAGTTATCTATACACTTCTTCGCACTTGAAAGACCTATATATAACGTAGGTAAATCACAGTCAATCCCTTCACATGAACTGACTACATTATATATCTTACTGTATTGGTCTTTATTACCCTTTGTTACAATATTTGCAAGTTTTTGCATACCATTTTATCATTTTTACATTGCAAAGATACTGCTTTTATTTGAAATATCAAAATAAACTATTAACTTTTTTTAGATTTGCCCACCATCAATCATCTGTTTTACAAGATTAGCGTACTTAATTCTCTGACAAAGTTCTACTGCTTTTGGCCTTTCATATTTCTCACAGAATATCCTAACTGCATCCGCTACCGTTGTTGCTGTCTTAAGTTCCTTCAAAGCATTTTTTTCTGTACCATTTAACTCATAAATTAATAAATTTGTCTGTTCTTTCAAAGATGCTTTTATAATTGGCTTTCCTAACCATTCAGTTGCTTTTTTTCTTCTATCACCTGTCCATTGAGCAATACCTTTACCGCCATAATTTTCTTTACCCGGATATTCTTCTGCTTTTGGGTTGAAACTGCTCTCTTGAACTAAGTTACCTGCAATACCGCAGAATTGTATATCATTTATATCAAGTTCTTGTTTAAGATAATAACGTACAATTTTAATATTCCCCTTATTTGACCCATTGAGATTAGAAGCCACAGCTGTAGTATCACATCCACCCGTACTACTACTGCCTACTCCATTAAACAGTGCATCAAGTTGTGATGTACTATAGTTTTTAAAATTAATGAATACTCCCTTTAATCGCCCTTTATCTACTCTATAATACTTGGAGGCAATACCCTTAAATTCTGGCAGTAATTCTTTACCATTAAAGATATAATTATTATACCCGCCATTATCACAGAAGAAATGCGCAAGTTGTTTCTGATGCTCATCAGTTTCCTTTACGCCAATATGCAAACATTTTGGCTGATATTGTCTTGTTGGGTCATAATATTGGCCCGTATCATATACTTCATAAATGCACTGACGTATATCTTTGAAATGAAGTGAGAAAAGTATATCCATGACAATGAAATAATTCTTGTCAGGTGTCTTATTCTTACCACTAACAAGCCCTTTACACTTACCCTTTTCATCAAACTTTGTCAATTGCAAGTCTATTGCGTAACCTCTATAATGCTGTGACCCCTTTGTATGGCCACCATGTCCAACACTTGTGATACCAACATTCCATGTCATCTTACCGCCATTCTTTGTTTGGTAGTTTTTAATTTCCTCATATAATTCATTATAGAGTTTCTTGATTTTAGAACTTACCCTTTTGTCACCACCGGGACAACTATCCCTTGTAGTATATGTTGTGCCTTTTTCGCCACCGGCATAGTTTTCAGATTCATCATAATGATTGCCAGGATTATTGGAACGTGTATAATTATCCCCACTAATAACAACAATATCACTACTATCGTTACTTGTATTTTCTTCCTCATTGTCTGAATAATCACCGGTTTCATATGGTTCATAGTCAACATCTTCCGGATTAAACATGAACCATTCTGAATTATAAGGCAGTGGATTTCTTGCAAGTTTCATTCCCTTGAACCTTGTAACCATGTTACCTGCTGAAATGGTGTGGGTTACGTTAAATATCATATATACACCACTCCACATAGGTATATTCATCAATTGGAAATACATCAAAGGCTGTACTTGTGCATTACCCAACATCTCAATCTCACAGACATAAGAATAATTGCTATAAACCGGATATAAGTCCTGACCCATAAATGCCACCTTATGTGATGACCCAGACCCCATCTCTGCAATACGTGATGCTGCATTAATGGATGCTGATGTTACAAGTGGGCTTGTCATGTTAAGATTAATAGCCTTGAACATGTTATTATTCTGTCTGCTAAATGCAACGCCAAATGACGGTACATAATACCCATAACGTGAAACCAAATCTGTATTACCATCAGTTACTGGTTCTGTTGTGAATGTATCGGGCAAAGTGTCATCCCATCTGTCTGTAACAGGATTCCAAATCTTGATATAATCTGCTTTATGTCCTGTATCTGATGTTGGATATTCTGACATTCTTGGGGAATAAATCACTACAAACCTATTCTCACAATCCAAATCATTCATTTCAGTATATGGAATTGGTCTGAACATGTTCTTCATTTCATCAACGGCTGTTTTGCTGTCGGCATTGCCCATATCAATATAATCCGGTAAAGCAAGGAAGATACAATGATGGTCTTTTGTTATATCACCAATAAATTGGAATAATGTTCCGTCCTCATCTCTTCCAAGATATGAGGTTTTAAGTGAATCACAGTTTATAAGTAGTTTCTTATATATATTTGTATAGAATGAGTCAATGAATATGAAACTATTGTAGAAATTCTCTACATTATAATAATCCTCATAACTTATTGTACGTCCATCCTTTAACTTCCTATTTGGAGTTGAAACAAGCCATCTATCCCATAATGTCTTCAAATACAAATAAATAGGTAATACAATATCTCTCTTTACATTAGTGAAACTATCATCGTATTCACTTAATGTACTGCTGTTATCATCCCTTGCTATATCTTCTATCTTAGACCTAAAACTTGACAGATATGCCTTGAATATCTCACCACTTATATTTATTTCATTATCACTGCTTACTTCACCACATTTATAAGAATAACCACAGGAGTCTGTTACAGTTACTTTTCTTGTATATATATCCTTTAATATTTTCTGCGTTTCAACGCTGTTTTCATTCAACAATAATAACAAACCTCTCGAACCGCCATCTCTGAAGTCCTTCTTGACATATATGTAACGATAGTTATCAAAGAAGTTGCTGAAATACTTAAAACCTAATCGATGCAAAATATAGGCATTTCTTTCAATTGTCTTCTTTAAATCTTGAACATAGATAGGTCTGTCATTTTGAAGAGAGAATTTCAACTCTTCCTTAAACAATGCAACATCTTTCTTGAATGTTTCACACGTATATGTCTTAACCTTATATGTTGTACTTGTATCAGTAACTTCTTTTTCATATCTCTTTAATTCAAGTTTGGGCATAATACGTCCCCATTCACCATTGACGAATGTTTCGAAAACAGAAATGAATTTATTCATAATATGGTAATCAGGTACCCAACTATCACCAAATAATGATGCAACTGTAACATTATATTTCTGTGCACTATCACTATCCATTAATGCACACATCCTATATTGTCCATCCTTCAGTTTGGTAAATAATGTATTTCCATTACCAACTGTTTTATAACCATTTGAGCCACTTTGTATTGGGTCAACATTATTCTTGTCAAAATACTTCTTTCTCCAAAGCAAGCCACCAAGCAATAATACATAGCCATAAGGCAATGCATATATACCACCTGACTTCTTGTTTCTATTAAAGAACTGCGGAATATCTTTAATATTATAGTTAAGACAATGCAAGAATAACAATGCCTTTACACGTTTCTGACGCTGTAATCTAATATTTGTCTTCTGTGCTTTATCTTCGTCACTGTCACTATCTGATATTGTCTCACTACCGGTTTTCGCCACTTCATCATTCTGTAAGTAATAGAATGGGTCTCCAAACAGATTTTGATATTCATATTCACCACTTGACTTTGGGAATACGCTTTGAATGTACCTTACTGAAAGATTACTTACGGACATCTCTGTTCCTTCATTATCTACCCACTTTCCATCATCATCAGTAGAAGTATAAGATATGCTACTATTAGTAGTCTCAAGCCATTTTTCATTATCAACAGTTACTGGTGCATTTGACAAATCATCCTTTGCTTTACCAATTGGATACAATTCACCCTCAGTTATGCCTAAACTGTTCAAAGGTTTACTTAACATATAAGCATTATCCTTGAAATATTTGCCATAGTCATCATCCTCGACATGCCATAGTTTTTCAAGTACATTCTTGAAATCATCTGTGAACTCATCGCCATAAATCTTGAACGTACCACTTTTCAACTCATCATATTTCTGTTTTACAGAGTCTGACAAATATGAATTAGTATCAATATTGAACATATCATCGTTGATGTAGTTTACAACTTCGCTATTACCAAACAATGTTGCATCGCTTGACTTATGTAAAAGGTTATCTTGTTTCCATGCATTATCATCTGAGTTTGTTTTTTTGAACTCAAAATAAGGCTCTGCATCACCTACCTTTTTATATTCAAATGTATCTTCATATTTTTTATATGATGCAATAATATCAGGAACCATTCCAACCTTACTCTTTGTGTAATAATGTACATATTTCATGTTGGAACTATCTTCAACAAACATTGGATGCCTTTCCCTCTTATTGTATTCCTTATTTATTGAATAAACGGTTTCAAATGAATGACGTGCCTTATTTGTTTCTTGGAATGTATTCTGACAATAAGTGTTAAACTCATCAGAGCACTTTGATATTCCATATAGAATATTTTCCATAGAATTACCAGATGCTGCTTCAATATATTTGTTTTTCAACTCACTCCTTGACTGCATAAAACTGAAGAAGTTATATGCATCCATCTTACCAAATGCTTTAGCCAATTCTATTGTTGGTTTGTCTTTCAATAACACACCAAAAATCTGTGCTGCCCTAAATGAAAGATAACCAGCCAACGCTGACATATTATTCTCTGTGCTGCTTCCGAAAATGGCGGACATATCATTTATGTCACTTGGCATAATTGGAAAGCCAGAAACCAAAGTAAGCGGCTTAGATGGAGTTTTTGTGTCATCTGCTACGTGCCTTATTGCCTTATATAATGATACAACAAAACGTTCCTCTTCAAAATTGTGACTAAAATCGCCAACCCAAGCTAATGACTCGATGGATTTGTCTTCATCACCACCATCTTTTGTCTTCTTACCGTTATTAAACAAGCCAGGCCATGCACCTATTTGGCCTTTATTCTCATCAAGACCGGCAAAATCAGTTTTATCCAAAGGCAAATTAAGAAATTCCGGTGAACGATTGCTTTTATCAATATTATGATAGCAGCCCCACATCATATGAATAAATGTTTCAAGATGACACATAATTATCTTGAATACATCACCGATATAAGGCGTAAATCCTAATTCCAAACTTGCAGCCTTCTGTACCTTCTCTGCAACCTTTCTGTTAATATCCTTATCTTGTTTATTTAAATTTTCAATCCTCTCATTTATCTCCCCAAGGAATTTGTTAAGATTGAAGATATAACAATATTCTCCAAAGTAATCCCTAATACCGTTATTTTCAAGGTGGCTGTCATTGTAAAGGTATTTTGCCAATGTTTCAGACATGCGTATACCATTATTAAGTTCAATCGACCTAATACCATCAACATTTTGCTTCTCACACCTAAATGTAAGTTTTGTTATAACACCATTTTCCTTAACAATATCGCATAATTTAGTAAAAACTAACTTATCATTTGGTTGCTTTGAAGAATGGGATGAATTTGGCAAAAAGTTGTTACTAAATGCTTTTCCTCTATTTGAAGTATTATAATTATCAAATGCTTCAATAAAGGTTTTACTTGCAAGACTAACTTTATCCCCAACAGTAACCTTATCTGTGTGAGCAAATATTATCAGTTGTTCATCATTTGCTTCATCACCATTAACCCATATACTTTGGCTTGTTTCATTTAATCCCCTTAAAGCGCTTATATATTCTTTTAAAGAAGTTGCTAATGTTGCAAGTTGACTCCTTTCATTCTTGATGTTGTTTTTCTGTTCTGTTTCTTCATCGGACATTAACTTATTCTTTATTTCTTTGTCATTGAGAAGAGATTTAATCTTTTCTATAACAGCAAATAATTTTTGTGGATGTTTTCCGTCACTTAATGCCCATGCAGGAGTGTGCAAATGTTTTTCCCAATAATCACGACCAATATAATTACAATAAGGCGCTGCTACCAGATATCTTAACGGAATATCTGTCAGCAACGAATATGAATAACCGATAAAGGTAGCAACGGCTTCGAAATTACCTGTCTGTGAGTTAAATGAAGCCTTAAAATCAGAACATGTTAATTGATAGGTAACGCCACGTCCGTAAAATCCCTTAATCTGAATTTTAAATTTAGGATATGGCACTGTAAAGAAAACACCAAAAACACTTGACGAAGACAAATCTTCTCCACTTTCATGTACTGCTTCCTCTCTTCCAAATAAAGAAGAACCTCTTACATCAACAAACTTAATAACAACTGTTGGAGTATAGTAACTTTCAAAAGAAACTTGTACACTTTCAATACCAAAACCTTCAACAATATTTTTCTTAACTACATCATCATAGTCAATATCCGTATAGAATGTAGTTAGGAAATTACCATTTGAACCACCATACTTCTTAGCATCTTCACCTTGTAGAAAAGAAACCCAAGTTTTAGCACTTTCATCACCAGGTCTGCAAGAAAAAGTGCAAACAATTTTTTTAGCAGACTCTCCACCTGTTTGACGATAACGTGTAACTACTTCTGCAATAAGATTTACTGATATGCAATAATCAGAATAATCCGGTGCCATAGGAACACCGTTAATATTCCCATAGACATCATTTGGTTCTACATATAATATACGCTTGTTTTGATTTACTGTGTTTTTTAGTGTTTCTGCCATCGTAAAAGTATGTTAAATGGTTATATTACCTCTAATCTAAATATAACTATCTAACATACCATTTTTCAATACAGATACATAATAGTGATTTTTCTATTTATAACATCAGAACCTGTCATTTTTAAATAAGCATTCTTTAAATTTCCAACCTCATCAAAATCATAGTCAATATCAGTATGAATATCATAAGGTTCATCACCAATGCAACTTTTTTCTAACAAATTATACGCTTTAAACGGCACCCATTCAGTGAAATATTCCATATCAATATTATCAATAGTAATCTGTCCTGTCTTATCCCACAACAAAGCATGAAGATTAATATTGGTGTCATTAACTAAATCCTCATAAAAATACTCCCTCTGCTTTTCCCTATTTGCTGAATATGGATTACCATCTTTATACTCAATATTATAATGATATCTTTCCTTTAATGGCGACCAATTAATAACATCCTTGTTAGTTACGTACCATCGAAGTAATATTTCATTAAGCCTTCCATTCTGATACTTATAAACAGTCCGTATATCAACAATATCATTATCCGCATCAGGGAGATGTACCCTATTACTACCGGTAATCATCCAATTATCTACTTTGTATTTATAAGTTACTCTGTTATCAATCTTTCCGTCTAAATAATCCTTACGTTTAATTGATGTACCATTATTTTCCATAATAATACGACGAGAATAAGCATATCTATTACCTGAATATGCTTTTACGTCACAGTTAATAGCCATCAAACGGTTTTTGGAGTTATATGAAAAATTATATGTCCTTGTTTCATACACCTTCCCTTTAACAGTGATTTTATCCATCACTAACTTTGAAACCATCTTTTCACCATTACTATTTACTTTCTGTCCGTAAACGGCAACTGTCAAAAAACTGATTAAAAATAATACAAACTGTTTCATAAAAAAATATTATTTATTAACTTTACTTTTCTTTTGTGGTGCAAAGGTAATAAATAATATTGAATAATCCAAATTATTTTAGTTAAAAGATGTTAATTATTCTCAGCATTGTATTCATCAATGGCTTGCTCATACCTTGATATTGCAGTTGACAAAGGATAAGGTATCCTTATCCTAATTCCATCTGATATGAAATATTCCATTGTTGGCAACTGTGGATTTGCTTGCAAAATAAGCCACCCATAGTCAGGGTCTCCGTAGTATTTATAAGATAGTGTATCCATACGCATTCTTGACTTATCATACACTATGTATAAATCTGTATCATTCTCACTAATCCTCACAAATGGTACTATATCAATAACACCGTCTTTTCTAAATTTCTGATATCTATCGTAATAAGCCATATTCTTTCAATTAAACATTTATTTATCTGCCATCTTTGTCATATATGCATAGCTATCACTGCTATTTACACTATTATCAATGGCACCATTGGTCTTATCATCCCAATTATATTTAATTCTGTCTGCTCTATTATCGTGCAGTCTACTGTTAGCATAATAATTGAATGTCATAGCATTCTGCAATCTTCTAATCGGTCCTCCAAGGTCTCCGCCGCCGATAAATTTAAATGAAATGTTAATTTGTGCCAACATTGGCTGTACACCATTACCTTCAGGATTTAAATCCCATTGCAAACCACCAGAAACATTATAATCTATATTAATTGAGTCAATCACAATGGTTTGATAATAGAAGTCACCTATTCTCAAGACACAGAATGGTGGTCTACCAAATGCAAGGTTACTTGCTGTTTTACCATTTTTATCAGAAGCAGTTACAGTATTTCCTTGTCTTGTACATTGCTGTAAGAATGTAAGACGTTCTGTAAACCCTTCAGGGGTCATAGAGTGGAATGCAGGGTCAAAATACTTTAGTTTTTCTGTTAGTTTCTTAAATACAATAGGATTATCCTTTTCAAGATGCTTATAGAAATAGTATTCTTGGTCATAACGCAGGTTATTCATAGTATTGTCGCCTTCTTTGTTTTTACTATAGAATAGAAGCATTCGCCCATCACTATTTTTTATGTCACTGAATTTCAGTGTATTTCTTTCAGCATCCGGTATAGTAACAGTTTCATAACGTTTCAAAACACCCTTTGTGTCTTCATACCAAATGATACCATTTTCATCCTGATACATTGGACGTTTTGAGTAAGTGTCAACACCTATAAAGGTATAACCTTGATACCTCTGGATAACATCTGCTCCACTCTCAGGTTCAGCAGTTGTATCGGACAGATTAACTTGTTCTGTAAGTGTAAAAGACATAGTTACCAAAGCTGAACGATATTTTTTGGCAGCATCTGATGAAACATTTTTACTTGTAACACCTTGGCTTGATTTGAAATCCGTCTTATACTTAACATCACTGTTAATTACATCCATTTTCTTCAACCAATCAATAACTGTGGTTGCTCTCTGTGTTGCCAAATCATTATTTCGTGTATCATTTGTCTTTTGATTTCTATTTGAACCATGGGAGTTAGAATAGCCATATGCTTCAACCTCCGTTAACTTACCATTTGTAAATAAATTAATAAGTTCAGTTAAACGGTCACTTAGTTGCCCAGAGTCAACATTCAATTTTCTTGCCAAATAGTCACGTATATCAGAATACTTATCTTTATCTTTAACAATTGCATAGGCAATCTCTGCCAAAGAATAAAGGTCTGCATCCTCTGTCAATATCAGATTTTGATTTTTAACTGCTTCTGCATCAAGATTTAAATTGAAGCCCTTTGTATCTTGATAGTTTCCTTCAACAGCAAGTATTTGGTCATATGTATTACGATAGAAATCACTATTAAGAATGCCATTTTTATAAATGCCATCTATTCTATAATACCATCTTCTATTGTCATTTGGCTGATAAGTCTTAATGTTTTTGCTTTTGGCTTGTGACCAAGTAATTTTAGAACCAACAATGTAATCACCATTATTATCTTGTGCATTTTTATTGCTTATGCCATTACTTGACATTTCATAACCTTTTGCATTTCCGATGTCAAATTTATCAAACTTGATTTCAATATCAGAGCCAAAATCACTTTCATCTGAATTGTATTCCTTATTACAGCCATTACCACCCAACAAATATGCAATAGCATCAACCATGCCACTTTCATTTGTTGGATAATCATATGTACCTGAATAGTTATTGGGATAAAATACCACAAACTGTATTTTCTTAACACTTTCCCTAATTTCCGGTTGTGGTTTTACTGGCGGCTCTGGTTTAAGTATATCTGGCGTTGCAGTTTCTTCTTTCGTATGTGTCTGTTTCACAAACTCATCTGTCAATGGTGTTGGTTTAACCTTTGATAAAAGACTATATTTGTCATTTCCATCACCACTGTCACATCCTGCAAAGAATCTTAAAATATCTGTGTCTGTCAAATCATCCGTACCTCCACGACCATCATACCAGTTGGCATAGTCAATAACTGATGGGTGGTCAGTAAGCATAATGAAACTCAATGTTCCACTTCTAACCGTATTAACATATGTATATACGTCTTCACCACGTCCGATAAATGTATTTGAGTTCCAATTTGCTTGTGTCGTTTCATTAAACGTCAAACCATAAGGTGGAAACCACATTATTCTTCCGCCAAGTGGTCCACGCTGTTCCCAAGAAAGCGCCTGTTCAAATGAATAAGGGTCATAACCTTTCCATGCAAGGTTTTCAATTGAAAACATACAATCCTTGGTGTGTACATTATTTTTACCCCCACCTTGATATTTCGGTGTTATCTTAACAAATCCGTTATTATCCAATACAGATTTTTCCCATCCGTCATTGGATTTACCCTTCCAACTATAAGCAGTTTCATTCGCATTTTCAAAGCCTTTCCAAGTATGTAAATCTTTAAGGCTTCTTACCTCAGTATTGCCATTTGATGTTCTTATAACAAATGGGCGGATAAGTTTATCTAATCTATCATATTGATAATGATGCGTCCAAACACGACAATATGGATTATTATAACCGTTTATATCATATTCACCGGTTATACCTTCTTTCTCAGCAGCAGCCTGTAGCAAGTTACGTCCATGTGACATGCCGGCTTCAATTGTTCTTGCATCACCATTACCAGGTGAAAGATTTTCCCCAGCATCTACAGCAGTACCGAACTTTGAGATAATGGTGTTTATCTTCTTTTCATAGAAAAGTCTCTTTGTTTTATTTATGATGGAATTTTTATTGTCATTTAAATTCCACTTTTTGAAATCTTTTCCATAACCGCTATCAAGTTCATCAGGATATAAATTAACAGGTTCCTCATAAGGGTCACGATAGAACCTATTTGTTTGCTTGGCAACCCTTGTTGTATTCCAACCCTCTTGTTCTTCTGCATCAACATATGATACAAAATCCTCGACATAATTCATGCCCTTTGTATAAGAAGGCCTCTGTGCTTGCCCTGAAATAGCATTAGGGTCTCCAAACAGATGAGCATCTTGCCCAAGAATTGACAACGTAATATCACGCTCATTGATATTGACAGCCATAAAACGTTTCATAAACTCATAATTCATGTCATTAAAATCAACACGTTCGTCAATCTTCATTCCAAGAATGTTGTTTATGAAGTCGTTTGTCTTAGTTACGGCACGTCTGGTTACTTTGTTTAATGTATCAACGCCATAGTTAAAACCTGCTGTTATATCATCTCTGTTTATCATATGAATATATGTCAGTTAGTAATTCTTAACCTATATAAATATATAGTTTAAAAAATCATTTTTAAACGGAAATTTAAGCACTAAATCTGTTATGGAACATTTCATTTCTACCACCATTGGCATTATTGTTCATCTGTAAAACAATCATCTCTGTAATCTTACGTATAAACATTGGGTCTGATTGCAACATACTCATTATATCAACTGATTGTCCGTTCTGTCCTGTAAGTTCTATTTTGCCATTAATTGATAAATTCATACCGGAAGACATAGCATCAGACATCGAGTTAATCTTGTCAAATATTCCATTGAATAATGTGTCAAATGGACCGCCGGTCTTTGCAAACAATGCAGTATCCTTCGGGTCAGCAGCAGCAAACTGCGTTATACCGTCATGTATAGGTACAATCTTAGGTGCTGATACCATCAATGATGTACCATTTGCATTGGCAACACCATCATGAATAGTAGTAATATTTGTATTTGTCGGTAATATCTTTGGAGAAATAGATGTAGAACCACCAACAACGCCATCATGTATAATGGAAATATTTGGGTTTTCAGATGAAGATACACCACTTACTATTCCATCGTGTATTCTATTAATATTTGCATTATTAGTTACTTTAGATGTATTATAAGTAGAACCGCCACTTACTATTCCATCGTGTATAGGCACAATATTAGGTGCTGAAACCATCATTGAAGAACCGTAGACAACACCGTCAGGCATAGTTGGATTTGTTGTTAACTGAGTTAGCCCCATATTAGTTAAAAAAGCACTATTGTACTCTCCTTTAGCACGTTGTTCTTCTGCTTTGTGTATTAGTTCTGATTTGACATCACCCCTTTGTTTAGCCTTTTCTGCGGCAGTGGAATGCATTTCTATTTCTTTTTGTGTTTTTTCATCCTGAGGCGTAATAAGTCTTCTTTTACTGAAGTCAACTAATGCCTTATTACGTTCATTTTCATCTTTTATTGTAAGTATATTCACATATTCTCTAATGATACTATCAGCAGTTACTAATTGCTTTGCAATGTCAGTTGCTCTATTTATAATAGCTTTATTTGCTTCCTTAATAACCTCTAAACTATTAGTGAAAATCTTATGTTGCAGTTTTTGTGTATCTTGTATAAAAACAAGTTCTGTTCGTAATATTTCATTTATCTCAGCTCTTGTTTTATCAAAAAACCTTTTTTCTTCCTTAATTGTTTCCGTTTGGTGCTCTTTAAACTTGCCTTCATTATCCACAACAAGTGATGCTTTACCACGTGTTGTAACAGCAGCAATTTGGCTAAGGTAATCCCTTGAGTCCATTGCATATTCAACAAGTTTTTCATCGTTCGTTTCTGGCATAAGATGACCAATGTCTTCCTTGTTCAATTCATTGACACGTTTTTCCTCACCATTAGACAATGTTACAACCCATTCACCATTTTTATCAACATGTGCCTTTGAGCCTATGGCTGTTTTATCCATTTCAGAGAATTTCTCATTAGGATTAAGCATACCTTCAACTCTATTACGCTTATTCCTTTCGATAATCTCATTACGGACTTCTTCCACAGAACGGCCTTGTAGTTTGGCTATCTGTGCAAGTTGCATTGACTCATTGATATTAAATTCGGTTTCACCGGTTTTACTATTAAACCTACCGAAGCCCTTTGTCATATCCTGCATACGTTTAGCATAGGCCTGTGGGTCTGCCCAAGCATCAAACATCATTCCAAGTGGGTCACTATGCATTGCAGCACGGCCACCAAGTACTTGGAAACCTGCTGATTTTGTTATCAGTTCTTCAATACCACCACCTTGTATTTCATCAAGCATACCAGAAAGACTATTCATGTTGAAACGTGTCTTCTGTGCCCACATTGACATTTTCATCAACCCTTCAACACCACCTTTGAAATTGTATTTTGATGCCATTTTAAGGTTCTGTGCCAAGTCTTTTGCAAACTTGCGTCCACTTAACCCCATTCTATTGACATTCTTGTACATTTCAAACACAGTTTCATTACTGTTTGAGATGGATTTACCAAACAGCTCCATCTGTGATGCAATATTCAACTGTATATCTTGACCAACGAATCTCCCTAATGCAAAACTTGTGTCTGCTTCATTAGAAGACATCTGAATGTTTCTACCAGTTGTTTCGGCATATTGGTTCTGTATCTGTGCTAAATCTTCTAATGTCTTACCCCACTTTGAAATAACAATTTGGGTTCGGTATGCACTACTCTTATAGTCCTCTAATTGTTGTCTACTATAGCCAAAGGCAATACCAATATCAGTAGCAGCCTTTTCAGACTTTAAGAAAAATTCATTAATATTCTTAGTGAAATCTAACGTATTTTTAGCAAGTGAACTTATTGTAGAGTCCATTTGCTCTGTTTGCTCATTAATTATTTCAAGTTGTTTTTCACTAAGTTGTGTTTCGCCTTTAAGGACTGTTGTAAAAAGTTCACCAACTTTACCAACAATCATACCAATGCCTGCTCCAATAGCAGCACCAATTGGACCACCGGCAGCAGCGCCGATAATAGTTCCAATACCTGTAGCAGCAGCAGAAATAGTACCTGTTATAGCCTCAGTAATCCTAACTTTTTCATAGTTTCTCATCTGAAGTTCAGCCATACGCTGCTGTCTTCCATAGTCTGCAATTTCCTTTTGTAATTCAATTGCATTTCCTGCGGCAGCAAAAGAACCTTCTGTTGCTCCGCTTGTAATACCGGTCAATGAACCAGATACTGCTTTAGTTAATCTTGAACCTGCGACAGTAAGACCAGCCTTATTAACCTTTTGAATATAATTTAATTGATTAAGTTGTAAATCATATCCAAGTTTAACATAGTCCTTAATTGCATCTAAAACCTTTGCAGCAGCCTCAATGCCTTTATTAATCTTGGTGATTTTTGACCCATTTTTGCCAAAAATTTTTGACATCTTTGCCTCTTCAGCCTTACTTGCAGCATCTTTTAAATCATCTTTGGTTGCAGCATTGTTCCAATCTTTACCTGTTGTCTTGTTAAAAAGGCCAATTTTTTTGGTTAAAATATCTTTTTTGTTTTCACGTTGTGCGTCAAGTTCTTCTTTTTTTAACGTATATAATGCCTTTTCTGTATCACTTGTGGCAGCATCATTTATTTTAGCGTCGAGATTACTTATTTGTTTATCTAACGCTTCTATACCACTTTCAAGTGAAGATAATTCATTAATCATCCCCACCATATCTGAAAGGTTCTCGGCAGCAACACCAAGACTTCTTGCAATCTCTTCCTCTTCTTTTGTAAAATATGTATTATTAACTGCCATTCAAAAACATTATTGTACAATTATAAATAATAAAGGAAGCACATTTTTACTAGTGCTTCCTCTTAAAAGTATTCCTCATTTTTTCTTTTTCTTCTTCAATGCCCCTATTATGCATGTAAATATAGAATTTTCGGTCACTGATTGGCATGTTAAGTATCTCATCCATAGACAAATTCATGTTCTTATGACACAGCCAAAGTTCCGTCTTTAAATCTTTTTCATAGTTATCATACATTAGTGAAAACAAAATCGTCGAGTCTAAGAAAGGTTTCAAAAGAGCCACCTCCATCTGACTCTGGGATATTAATCTTTATTCTGAAATCAACACCCGGTGTATTTGTTGTAATGTAATTCCTATATGAATAAGCATCCAATGACCTCATGTTATCAATGAAATTAGAAATATACTCTCTATCAGTATTACCGTTAATAGATACAGTGTGCAACTTCATCATCTCTGTTATATAGGTATTATAGCCGAGTTTTTCGATACTTTCATCAATTTCATAGGTATTTGCCCATTCATTCAATATATCAATTGCATCCTTAACATCTTCCTTATCATCACCTTCCAATGAAGTATCTCTGTTAAAGCATTCCCTCAATATCTCAGTACACTTGCCAATCTCTGTAACATCAAGAATATTTGCACGTTTTTCAAAATCCTTTGATAACTTATCCTTGTCACCCTTGGTGAAGAATCTGAATTTTAATTCATTACCCTTACTGTCATAGAAACTGAATAAACCATTTTCGTCACCTTTCAAATTAAAATCCTTATACTTCAACTTACTAAGGTCAACCTTTGTCTTGATTGTCTTATTCTCATCTGTTGCACTTGTGAAACTAACAGGAAAATCAGCACCATACCCTGTAGCCCTTAACCAAAGGATAACAGCATCCCTATCACCTTCACATAATGTTGATGGGTCAATTGTCTTATCCAAAATCTTTCTACTAAGGATTGCATCAATAATCTTACCATCACGGTACATATTAGGGGATGCAATAATATTTTCGTCAGATGCTGTCAAATAAGCCACTGGTATTCTATCCTTCTTATGTGGATAACATTCACCATTAGATGGCAAAGGGATTATGTCATATTGGACGTAATCAGGTATATCTGACAACTTGAAACCGTCGCCACCAATATACGGTTTCGCATCTTGGATTATTTCCATCTTTGATGATACTTCCTTTGATGTTTCAAATTTCTTTTCTTCAACAATCGGTTCACTTACTACCTCATCAACAGTTGTTTTCTTTTTTTCTACCTGCGTCTGTGATACTGTTTCAGTTGCTTCCTCTTTCTTTTCCTTTTTACGTCTTCCTAAACGACGCTTTGGTTTACTCTCTTCGTTTTCAACTACTTCGGCAATAGCACCATCTATGCTTTTCCTACGCATTTCCTCATCAGTAATACCCTTCATCTTGAGCCTATTTTCATAAGCCCTTATGGAAGCCTTATCAGGTTCACCATATGTTGCCTTATCTATTTCTTCCGGTGACGCACCATAATATGCCTGACCTGCTGCAATATTCTCTTTCTGTGCCTCTTCAATTGCCTTAATTTTGTCTTGTTTAGACAACTCTTGTGTACCGGCATACTTATGAATATCTATATCATCTTCACTCATTGCAATAAGGTTGTTTTTTGCATCCTCAAGCATCTGATTTGAAGCCTTTAATATTGCAAGTTCCTTTTTCCTTCTTGCAGCAAACTCTTCAGGAGACATCTTCCCATTTGTGTTAATAATATCCATGTTCTTTTAAAAAAGATATATCTTTAATTTTTAATAGCCTTATTCTTGTACAAAATCTATACTTTCAACAAGCAATGCAAATTTATTCCTTGAGTAAACCTCAACCATTTTGCAATTCTTCAAAATAGCGCTTGACTTAGAGTCTTTAAACTTCAACTTCAGACTTTTCTTTGAAAGGCTTTTCAGTTTCTCATCCTCTGTCATCCTATTGGTACGGTTTATCTTTATACTCTCACTTGTCCAAGACTTAATATCACTTTCAAGTTCACCTGTCTCGTCAGCAGATGATAAATTCAATAAGGCAACAATAACAATAAATTGTTCTCCTGTCTTGTAGAATTGAATTAACTCATCAATCTTTTCGTCTTTACCATCAATATCAAATACCTTTGCCTCAACAGGCTGATAATAGAAAGTCTGTTGGTTATATTTAACCTTCTCCTTCCTAAAACCATTTACAGCAATGTTCTTTCCTAAACCCTTGCTGTAAAAAACACTATCAATACCATCCTTATGCTGATTGTAATAATCAACCATAGCGGCAGCATATTCTTTCTGACTTATCTCCTTGTCATACTTGAAACCATTGCGTGCATCACCGTTACTGTATGGTACATATAATACTGCTCTCATTTCGCATCAATTAAAATTTATCTTAATATAAACCTAATTCATAATTAACTTATTATCAACAGTTAATGTGGCTTCTTTTTATTTTCCTTTATCATCTGTCTTTTCTTTGCTGCACTTGAATACTCACAAATCATATCAATGACTTTCTTGGGGTTATGTCTTATATCATACTCCCATATTCTCAGTAAAGGAATACAATTCATTCCACACCATTCATCTTTTAACTTATCAACAAACTTATTGTGCTTCTGCATTGGATTAAGTTTATCCTCCTTTACTAATAATGGATTTGAATGAAAATAATCACCATCCACCTCAATGATGAAATCGGGTTTAAACCATTGTGCATCTTGGTCAATACTATTAATTCCCTCCTTAATAACATATTTGTAAGGATAGTTCTCAACTGCCGTAATTGCGAAGTCAAAATACCTCCCAATTGAGACCGCACAAAATTGGTAAACATACTTTAAGCCCAATTTATCCAAGAAATCATGTGCAAAATCATACTCCAATTTTGAAGTACCATATTCTTGTGTATGATTTCTCTTACGAAATGGATTGTGATTACCAGTCTTAACTGTTTTTGTTTTCCTTTTTATTTTATTTCCGCCTTTTACCGGTTGTTTCATTAAAAATGAATATATTTCAATAATATAATTACATTAATTTTTATTTTTCACCTAATATTTATTATATATAATTTAAGAACGTTTTTAAAGATATGAATAAAAATAATAGTAGCAATCTGATTGAGGAAATGAAACTTATTCTCAGAGATAAAACACCATCTCTGACCGTCGAAAGCCTTGTATTCGGAGAAAATAATGACCCAATGGCAGATGTAGACCAACTGCCACCAAAGGCAAACCTTGCACAAATGCGACAAGCATCACCTGAAGCACAACAGCAAATGGATACAACACCATTCAAATCAGAAGAAGATGATAAGGTTGCACAGAACTTGTCACAAGTAGATGCTGAGATTAAGCCTATTATTGATAAAATACGTGTTCTGTCACTTCAAGGTATTTCAAAGTTGGCAAATAACCCAACTTCTTCTAGTTATCAGCTACTCAAAAAAATCTGGCAAACAGTTGACAAGGCAGCAGAAGATGCAAACAAAGCAGAAAAACAACCACAACAAACTGTATAATCCCTCTTATATATTTTTTGTAAAATGACTAAGAAAAGTATAAGACTAACAGAAAGTCAGTTTCATAATATTATTGCTACATCTGTAAAAAGGGTATTAAAAGAAGCTAATATAGACAAATGGACTGAACTAAATGATGCTAAATATAAACAAGCAATTAATGTATTAAGCAAACATGTCTTAAATCAATTTGATGAAGAAGATATGCTTAATAATCCTGACATCATAGAAAATGAAGTCCATGACTGTTGGCAAGATATCTTAACAGATGACATACTTGATGCTGTATATGACAAATATGATATTGCATGTGTCACAGATAAAAATTGTTATGGTGGCGGCGGATATGAAGTCATAAGAAAACTTGAAATGGATGTAAGAGATAATGTTTTAAACATATTAAAAAGAATGCAGTAAATAACTACTGCATTTTTTTATTTTTCCACACATATTTTAGCAATCCGCAATCCCAAATCTTATAAGCACCAATCTCATCACACATCTCAGTTTCAGTCATTGTCAACGGTAAACCGTACTTCTTACTTAACGTATTCTTTCTGAAATTAAACTTGTGTGCCCTCTTATAAGAACCACTCTCTATATACCTATACTCTGGTTTCAATATCTCTTCAAGATTAAAACCAAGTTTCGTATAAAGATTACATTTCTCATCCATTGTCCACCTCCTATCAGCAAATGATTTTATATATGATGGATTGTATTTCTCTACAAAATATTTAAATAACTTTCCACCAATACCACAACATAACTTGGTTATATCACTTGCAAACCTCGTTAATTCCCATTTATCACCACCTTTCTGTATGTTGTTAAATGACATCACAGCAACTAACTTATTATTATAAAACGCACCTAAATGCATTGTTGACTTAACATAACCTTGAATGTGATTTGTAACAAGAAACTCCTTTGAAGTATATCTGTCTATTTCCCTTATTTCGCACTTCCTACCAAATATCTTCTCTTGATAATTGTCATATCCTAATATATGACGTATCTTTCCTAATACAATATTCTTACAGTCAATAAATTCGTCCTCGAATATCTGAATTAGTTTTACACCATTATCTAATGCTGCGTTAAGCTTGTCTATATGATAATTTCTTCCTTTACCAAACTTCTCTGAATGCCATACAACGCCATTATATTCAATTCCTACTTTCAATGACGGAATGTATATGTCAATCTCCTTTCCATTAAGTACCTCACGGTCATTTCTTATAACATTATCTACCCCAACAAGATTGCAAACAAATTGATATAATTCCTCTTCATTCTTTGAAATTATCTTACCACACTTAGGACAACCACATCCTTTAAGATGTGTACCGGGGTCTTGCCAAAATTCTCCATGTTCCGGGCATATAATACATACCTCAGTATAACTGTTTACATAATTTACTTTTGAATAATCATATTTACCACCGTGAATAATCTTAGATTTTGCAATAAATTCTTCAGTATTTGATTTTGTTTTATCAATAGCACATTGTGTACAACCATGCCCATTCAAATGGTCACAAACAATCTGTTTAAATTTTCCGTGAACAGGACAAACTATATCAACTTTATCATGTAAATTCTCAAAATCCACATATTGATAATCATAAAACCCATTGAAAATCTTGTTTCCTCTTTCTTTAAACTTTTCTACTGTTATTTTTCTATCAACATTTTTCTTTATATTTCCACATTTAGGACAGCCCCTTCCATAAATGTGTTTGGCCGGTGTTTGCCAAAATTCACCATGTTCATTACCGTCCTTATCTTTTTTATGACACACAATACACACTTTGTTATGCATCTTTGTAAATTCAACCTTTGTATAGTCATAGTCTTCATAAGGATGTGCCAACTGCATCCTTTCAACAACTTCTTCATTTGTATGGTTACGTCCGGCACATTTAGGACACCCTTGACCTTTTACATGAAGCATTGGTATCTGCCAAAAAGAGCCATGCTTGCTGCACACTATTTCAACCGGTTTCATCATACTTTCATATTCTACCTTTGAATAATCATACTTGTCACCATGTGTCTTCCTTGCTTCTGAAATAAAATTATCCTTGTTGCCCCTAAAAGTATCTCCACGTTTTTTATTAGCACACTTAGGACAATGTTGCCCTTGTATATGTGCTGCCGGTGTTTGCCAAAATTCACCATGCAGCGGACAAATGATGCATACTTTAGTTGTACTGTTTATATAATCAACCTTGTCATATATATAATACCCCTTATGGGTGTTGACAGCCTTTAATTTAAATTCTTCAAATCTTTCCTCTTTTGTCATATCTTTATTTTAATACTTATTTATATATATTAATCCCGTTTGCAAAAATACTACAATTTTTTTAAAAAAGCAAATAAAAAATGTTTTTTAACATATTTATAATTGAAAAATAACAAAAAGAGAATATAAAAATAAAAATATTATTTACTTACATACACAAATGCCAGATATGCTCTTGAAGATGCCGGTGGAATATGAGCCACTCAGGAAAAATCGATTTTTACTTAGATTTCCTTCAGATTTAGGAATACAGGAATGGTGGGTATCATCATGCTCACGTCCTACAATTACACAAAATGAAACTGAAATCCAATTCCTTAATACTTCAAGTTGGGTGGTTGGACGCTACTTGTGGGAACAAATTACTTGCGAGCTACGAGACCCTATTGGCCCAAGTGCATCACAAGCTGTTATGGAGTGGGTACGTCTTCATTCAGAATCAGTTACCGGACGTCAAGGCTATGCTGCTGCATATAAAAGAGACCTCATCTTAGAGATGTTGGATCCAACCGGAACTGCTGTATCACAATGGATTATCAAGTCTGCAATGATTGTTTCTGCTTCAGGTGGTGAGTTAAGTTATGATGACGACTCACTTAGTACATGGACATTAACATTACGTCCCCAGTACTGTATCCTCAGTTTCTAATTAACCTACTGATAATGAATAACTTATAAAGAAGGTAGAGATTTCAACTACCTTCTTTTATTTTTTCTAATATGGAACACATATTAGTGAATAAGTTATCTTTTTGATATATTTTAGAGTATTTTTCATTATCCAAGTATTCCTCTTTAAAGTTATGTTTATCCATAAAATATAAAATCTTAATTCCTAAATCATTGGCTATCTTATTTTTACGTACATCACAACTAATAGTATATTCTAAATTTCTCTCAGCCTTTTCTTTATTATAATTTCCAAAATATGTTGGTCTAAAATGTTGTGTTCCTTGGCACTCAACTATTACATTATATTTAGGAAGATAAAAATCATTTCTTAAGTTGTTAAAACTATTCATATAATCCTTAACATATTCTATATTTTTACTTTCAAAAAAATTACCAAGACTTCTTTCTAATTTACTCTTATTACATTTTGGACAGCCTTCACCTCTTAAATGATTATCTGGTGTTATTTGAAAATGATTGCCACAATTATTACATGTTAACCATATATTTTCCTTTGCATTAATATATTTTGCATCTTTATAATTGAAGTCTTCACCGTGTACTTTTAATGCCTTTTCAATAAATTCTTCTGTTGTTAAAGTTTGTGTTTTTGCTATTAGCTCATTACAACACTTATGGCATCCTGTTTTACTTCTAAGATGTGCTGATGGTGACTGTTCAAATTCACCATGTTCAACACCATTTTTATCTTTACAGTGGCAAATATAAATTGATTTTTCTTTTAAACCTTTGTATTCAAATTTACTTAAATCAAATTTATCTCCAAATTTTTCTTTTTCCAATTTAAGATATTCTTCAAAGCTAACTTTTGGCTTCTTTAAACTTTCTTCATAGCATTTACGACAACCACACCCTGATAAATGACTTGTTGCATCTTGTTTGAATGTATGACCGTTACTACATAACATGGTAATCATACTATGCATGTCTTTATATTCATCTTTAAGATAAGGATATGTAAATTCATCTCCATGAACTTCTCTTGCTTTATTTTCCCAAGATTTATAATCAGTTCCTCTATATTCTTTTAGGCATTCCGGGCACATAGTATCCCTTCTAAGAATAGAGTCTGCTGTATAACTAAACCTTATATTATGCTTAGTACATTCAAGTTCAATTAAACTTTCACGCCCAAGATAAACCGAATTTTCAGTTAATTTTAAATTTTTACATTTATCCTTACGGCGTTTTTTACACTCTTCAAACCATTCTTCTGTTGTTTTACGTGGTCTTCCCATTATATATTATCTTTATTATTGTTATTTATATATAAATATTATAATGTGACTAAAAAGTAAACATCAAGGTACAAAGTTAGAATTTTATTTCAAATGCCATCATTCCACAATCATATATCCTATATATACCACGTTCCAACATTATTTCATGTTCTGTTTTATTCTTATCATATCCTTCTTTAATAAGAGCATCCTTACGGTATTTAAATCTATTTTCCCTGTGTTGTCCAACCACATAGAAATAGCCAGGCTCACTATCTTTTAATTGTTTAAATCCTATTTTTCTATAAAGATTACCATTACTCCATCTCTTATCAGCATAACTTATAATTCTATTAGGTTGAATTGACTTTATAAAATATTTAAGAAGTTTAGAAGCCCCACCAACAACAGTAGTATTCAATTTATTACAAAACCTAAGTAATTCATATTCATTATTATTACCTTTGCTTCCTAAATTTTTGCGCAGATGGCCAAATGTCATAACTGATACTAATTCATCATTGTAATATAATCCATATCTGTATTTTGAATTACAATAACCCTGTAGATGGTTTGCATTAAGGAACGTCTTTGTATCAATATCAGTTATTTCCTTTATTATACATTTTCTTGCAAATATTTTATTTTCAGTTATGCCTATTATGTTTTTAATTTTAGAAACCACAATTTCACGTTTATATATCCATTCATCCTCAAATATATGATAAAGTTGAATACCGTTATTCAAACATTCTTTTGTTTTGTTTAAATGGTAGTTTTTATCTTTACCGAACTTTTCTGAATGCCATACCAAGCCATCATATTCAAATGCTATATTTTTAGAAGGTATTAAAATATCAATTTCCTTTGAATTATTTAATATTTTTCTATTATTAGTACTTATATCAGCAAATTGTGAAATAAAATCACTTATATCAATTTCTGGTTTTGAGATATTACATATACAATACGGACATCCCTCACCTTTCAGATGATTATGTGGGGTCTGCTGAAAAATTCTACCGCAAGTATTACATTTAATATCAGTATTTTCATTATAACCAATATATTTTTCTTCAAAATAAGAAAATTTATCGCCATGTACTTTTTTTGCTTTAATCACAAAATCATACCCATTCATCTTAGTATTACCTTTGCATTTAGGACATCCTTCTCCATTTAGATGATGTGCAGGTGTTTGCCAAAATTCACCATGTTCTACTCCATATTCATCTTTCTTATGACATATTATCTTAATTTTTGTGTGATAATCAACATATTCACTTTTACTGTAGTCAAGTTCTTCTTCAATAGGATGTACTTTCCTTGCACGTTCTGAAAAACTATTTTTAAATTCTTCTCTTTTTTCTTTTTGGCAGAATTTACATCCACCACCATTAAGAAAAGTTTTTGGATTAACTTCAATATCCCCATGTTTTTTACATGTGATAACAATTGGTGTTCGTTGATTAATATATTTTGTTTTTTCAAAGGTAAACTGTTCCGGAAATTTATTCTCTACAGCATTTATAAACTGTTCATTTGTCCATAGTTTAGTTTTTCCACAATTAGGGCAACCTCTTCCCAATAAATGTTTATTGGGAGTTTGTTCAAATTCATAGCCACATATATTACAGCGTATTTTCATTTTATTAGCACTGCCGCTATATGTATCAGAATAATAATTATATTTATCTCCGTGTATTTCACGGAATTTTTCCAAAACATCTTTCCAAGGTTTTATATTATATGACATATTTTTCACTTTTATTTTGCAAAGATACTAATTTAATTTTAATTAACAAAATATTTTTAGTTAAAAAACATTAAAAAGAGGGAAATCATTTAAGAAATCCCTCTTTAATGGCTTATTATATAAGTTTTTATATATTATCCCACGTAGTTCCCTGATTACTAATAGTGAAATCAATTGTGATATATTCCAGATTAGGTGTGGGTTTGATAAATATCTTAGCAGGTAATTCAAGTCTGTCACGAGCCTCCTGACTATCGTCAATTTCGAGTTTCCAATCAACGATACCACGATTTGACATAATATTGTCAAGGATTGGTGTAACAGCGCTTTCGAATGACTGCTTAGTTGTATTATCATTTGGGTCGAAAATAAGTCCGATACAAGCAATTGAGCAAAGTTTTCTAATACGGAGAAGTAGTCTTCTCTTAGAAATTCTGTTCATTACTGACTCACGTTCCTGCATGTTCTTATCGCCCCAAATCTTCATACCTTCCTTAGCAAACATATTAATGAAGTTAAGGCGACCTGCATAAAGGGTATCTTGTTCACCGAGTTTGAGTGACTTCTTAGGCCTTACACCATTCTCTTCGATTTCACCACGATACCAACCAGCTGCTGCAAACCAAGGATACTTAGTATTGTCAGTGTAAGCAAAGTTACGTACTACGTCACGTGTTGGTGGCAGATAGATATACTTGTTGTTGTCCTCGTCATAGTACTTGCACCAAGGATAGTATGAGCAAGTATAGTTACTATCAATATTAGAGTCTTCAAGGTTCCATACAGCATCTGTTGGGGTAAACATATCACTTTCAGAATCACTTGCACCGTATGGCTTATCAGGTGTAGTAACAACGTAAACAGAGTCTGCACGTTCTTCCTCAATCATATTGATAACCTCACCAACCAATGAGTTCTGATTAACATAGTCAATACCAGGGGTAGCAAATACGTTAATATCAATGGTCTTAGGATTAGCAAACTGACGATAAGCAGACAGATAAGCATAGAAGTCAGAGTTCAAAATCTTCTCATCCTGTGCAAAACCATATGCTTCAGGATTCTTGATTACTGATACCATAGTACCTATGCCACTATTCTTGTTAATCTTTCCCTTATACTTAGTGTATTTGAAGTCATCTGAGTTACCTCTTGATGTACGATAGTAATCCCAACCATCAAAACCACCACAGAATGCAAGGGTAAATTTACGGTATCTCTTATCCTCGTAGATAGTACCGGCCATGGTAGCCTCATCACCAATTCTTGGTTCAATACCAAATGATGTCTGATTACCTGCGCCAACAGTTACCCAATCATAACCATCTATACCATCGACACTAACCTTTTGGTTCTTGATACCAGGGTCAGTTGCACTTGCCTTATAAGCAGCGTCGAAGATACGTGCGTCAAGGTGGAAGCCAGGTGTCAAACCATTTGGATTTTCATCATAAGCCTCTACGCCCTTATATCTAAGAATATCCTCATCGATACCTGTCAAGTTAGAAAGACCGAAGTACTGCTTGTTAATTCTGATATCCTCATCAACATTTGTGTTATACTGTAAGAATGGCTTAACAGCATTTCTTGCATTAGTCTGAATTGCAACGCCATTATAGTTTCTGACAGGATAACCTAAGAAACCAGCAGGGATAGAAGCCTTAGTCTTATCGTTCTCATTAACCTCTACGGTAATGTAATTAGATTTGGTTTCATAAGACTCATCGAATGAACCAATTCTCAAAGCAATATAATTCTGACTGCCCGGAATCAAATCAACACCCTTATATCTCTCATAGACTACAGGAGCAGCATCAGTATCATAGAATGCACGTACAATAACATCGAATGTGCCATTTTCAGGACTGATATTCTCGATTGAAATCTTAACCTCTGTATTAGCATTATTACCATCAGAAATTGTATGGAATCTAAACAGTCTATTAAGTTCTACGTTAGTAGCATCACCCTTCATTTCAGATACAATCCAAGGAGTTGAAGCATATCTGTACTGTTCTTTGTAGTTATTGAAGTCAAGTGTTACTGGAATAACATCTGTTGCTCCACCTTCTCCACTTGTTGCAAGTACATAGAATGAATCATCAGACTTAACCTTTACGGCATTATCAAATACATGAGAATCTGGGTCAACGTTGCGTTCAGTTGACAGAACTTCTTCCTCAGTTTCAATCTCGCCATAATAGTATTCTCTTGTGCCCTCTGAAGTTGTATAAGGCATTACAGTGTAAATATGACCAGCAATACCATTAGTATCACCAGGCTCGCCATTTTTAAGAGCACCTTCCTTAGTGAAGATGTGTACTTTCAACGGATTACCATCACCATTCTTTGACTCTGTTGAACTATACAGGAAACGCTTACCTACATCTCTATGAGTGAGTGTATCTTCTTCTTGGGTAAGAATATCTTCTACGTCAGCGAATTTAGGAACGATGTAAGTGAGTTTATATTCAGAAACTTGCTGATTGATTGCAGTAACTTCACCTCTTTCAATCAACTGTTGCAAAGCAACATCATAAAGTTCCTCAACATAGATTTCAGATTCACCAATCTCTGGGTCTCCACCAAGAACATTCAAAATAAAGTTCTTTTCACCCGGATTTAATGATACAGCATACTTCTTTGTATCACCATTTACCGTTGTTACAACGATTGTGAAACGTCCGTAGTTATTTACATTAACTGCGAAATTACCATCTTCTGTTACAGCACTTGGTCTGCATTCACTACCGAAATCAAGTGTCTTACTTGCTTCAAGTTCTACGTTGTCAGCATAGTATACAATTCCGTCGTATTCATAGATATCATTGCAGATGCCATTTGCCATATCTTCAGGCGTTGCATGGCGTATGAATGCTGCCTTCTTGTGTTCACCTCTTGAACGAAGTACACATAATACCATGTCGTTATATACACTACCGGTCTTACCTTTTACAGTAATCACCCAAGCAGGGCCTGCATTTACACCAGAAAGACCTAATACACGACATACTTCAAGTTGATTAGATTGTTTAAGATATGACTGTGCAATATATGGTAACTCATACTTAGGATATTGACTTCCTCTGAATTTATCAGTATTAGTACCACCGAAGAACTGTTGGAACTGTCTCCAATTTTCAATTGTTATTGGTTGGAAAGCAGGACCTTTTACGGTTTCACCGGCAACACCCAAAGTAGTGATACCAAGAGACTTTGAAGCATAAGTCAGGTCAGTTTCTTTTGTATAGATACCTGGACTTACGTGAGTCTGTCTTGCGCTATTATTACTTGTATTTGCCATTATTCTGTTTTATTTAACGAATTATTTTATAATAAATATCATTTAGAAACCTAAAAGTACGTGTATCTGATATTTATTAGTTGTTTTTTCTGAGAAGAAACAAAATATTCTCTACATCAGTTGTAGAAACTGTTATTTTCTCTGATGTAAATATGTCTTCGGGATTTATATCAGGTAATTCAATTTCCATATCTTGTGATAAAATTTCATTTAATACTGCGTTCTGACTATCTGTTAAGTTTTCAAAATCTACATTGCCTCCACATACATCTGTAAAACGGCTCATAACATAATCTATAGCCTCGTCAAGCAACTTTTTTGTTATTATTAACTTATAAGCAGTCTTGATTGGATATTCATTATTCTGTGAAACAAGTTTTTCCAATGAACGGTTTGCCTCTATGAATTTATAAATCTGTCCGATGCACGTCATTTCTATCTTTTCTTTTTTCTTTTATATATTTTCTTTATTTCTTTTGGTCCTAGATACTAGGACCTAAATTTTTATTTATTAAAAAATAAAAATTTGTTAACTTTAGCATTAGTCTACTACGTTATGGTACCTAGTACTGGGAAAATTTTTCAATATTAATTGATTTTTTTTATTATTCAACAATTATTGATTCTTGTTTAACAACTTCATCAGATGCTTTTTCGGGAACATATTCAGAGTTATATGTCACATTTGGGTTATATCCCTTAAAAACAATCTTAGCAGTATCAGCATCATCAAACTTATTGACCTTGATTTTTACATTATCACCGTTTTTAAGTTTAAATCCTTTATCGGTAAAATACATTGTATCATTTACAAATATTCTCATACTTCTGATATTTTCCCTTTCAATTGTTTCGACATTCATATCTGTATCAATGTCAAATTCGACTTTATCATGATATGACTCTAAACCAACTGTAAGGTCTAATGCAAGATACTTCAAAGGGTTATCAGTTGTGTATTCATCAATATCAACCGTAGGTGACGGACGTTTTGTATCACCTTCCATAAACATCATGATGCGTTTAGGTTTTTTCTCAATCTTGAAATCTTCCTTGTTGATGATATATGCCATCACTTTAATTCCAATTGATTGCAAGAAAAATCTACGTTCATCAATACTGTATGAGGTTTCATCATTGACTTCCTCAACAATCATAGGGATATAATGGCCGTTTGGACGTATATACACTTGTCTTGCCTTGAATAAATCATTGATATGGTTATTGAAAGCATTGATATTCTCATAAGTTGAAGTCATGAAATTTATCCTATAAGTTAAATCGACGGCATATGGTTGTTTCATTGAATAGACTTCATAACTTTCTGTTCCATTATCATCAAGAACATCTTTTACAAGCATAGTATAATATCTGTTACCGGGTATATTCCACAGTTCACCTTGATTAGAACCTGGTTTGGGATTATTATCCCTATTAACAGTTACAAAATTCAAAAGCAGATTACCTTCCTCATCAGTGTGCTGCCAATTCTGTGTATATTCTGAAAATCTCTGATTGCTGTAAAGAGTAAATACAGGATAAGCAGTATTTTCAAATTTAGCCACATTTTCCTTCACAAATTCCTCAAAAGCGAAATCTATGTCATCATAATTTAAAGGCTTTGGAAATTCCGTTTCTTTATACAGAATTTCACGTGCCATATCTCTTCGTCTTTCAGTTCCGTATGTTTTATTTCGGAATTTTATTGGTGTTATACTCTTTTTGGGCTGTATTTTAGTCATGACCGTATTTTACTCTCCATTAAATTCATTCATAGGCACAGGAGCACAAATAACTTCCATCCATGCAACTTTATATGCACCAACATAGAAACGATTTGCTGTATTAACCTTTCCATCATTTACCACCGAAAAATAGACCATTCTGTTTGTATCAATTTGAAGGCCAATATAATCACCACGTCTAATATCACATTTATATTTTTCAAGTATTTTCGGCATAACATGCAATATCAAGTTACCATTGACAACATATACACCTGTATTGGTTTTTGAGTCATAAGTCTTAATATCAGCGTCTTTCAGTTCGTACATACAAGGTATTTCCTTTGGCGGTTTAAATCTAATTTGTCCATCCTTTGCCTCTTTATAGACTGCATTTACATTTGTTTTTTGTCTATCAACTTCATACACCACAACAGTCTGGTTCAAATCTTCTTCAAGGTATTCCATCAGAAGGTCTGTTTCATACTCAAAATCATCTTGAGAGTAGAATTTATTGTTCCTTGTTATCGGTGTATTTAAATTATTTGGCATATTCCAGTAAATTTTTCTATAAATAGTTTGGAAGTTTAAAACAAAAATAGTATATTTGCGCCAAAGAAAGAGAATTTTAGCAAAAAATGAAAGAAAGTTCAATAAGTAAAGCATATAGGATTATTGAGGAATATAACGGAGAGAATAATCAAATTCTATACTATAAGAAAATGCATTCCCTTCATAAACTCATTCTTACAGAGGGTGGGTTTGATACAGAATACATACTCTGCAACAAGGACTACCAAGTTGAACATCTAAACAAAGTGGTAAAGATTACATCAGAATATGGACAGCAGTTGAAAGAAAAATATGGGCTTGACTTTGTACCCGAAAAACTTAAAATTGTTTCAATCATCGGAGAAATGAAAAATTCATATCACTGTTATGCTCAATATAGACAATCTGTACAACCGTTATTAATGTATATTAATAAAAGGCAAATTCTTACGCCATTGCATGTTATTGACCATAATTCACTTGATATAGATTTTACCCCATATAATGAAAAATTAGCATTACACGGAATGAAATTAAAGCCCCATCAGGAAGAAGCCGTTAAATTCCTTGTTGCTAATAAAAAATGTATTTTAGCAGATAGCATGGGCTTGGGCAAAAGTGTAAGTGCCTGTGTATCAGCCATTTGCAGTGGTTGTAAGAAAATTCTTGTTATAACAACAGCATCGCTTAAATCAACATGGAAACGTGAAATATCATTATTTGAAGACCCAAATGACATTGTGGTTATAAGTGGTTCAAAATGGGATGGTTCGACAGGTAAATTCACAGTAATCAACTATGACATTGTTCAAAACTATTATGAAATCCCTTATGAGAATGAATATAGAATAGAAGAAATACAAGGCAAGAACGGTGAAGTGGAGAAACTGAAAGTACCTGTAATGATTAAAGATAAAAAAACAGGCAAGATGGTTAATAAGCAAGTTAAATCAAACAAAAAAGTTGATATCCAGAAAGCATTGCTTAATAGTCCTTTGTTTACTTCAAATTTTGACTGTGTTATTATTGATGAAGCACAGAAACTATCAAATAATACATCCAACAGATACAAGGTTATTTATGACTTCCTTAGAAAATCAAATATCGGACACGTATTTCTTGTAACTGGTACTCCATTGACAAATACACCAATGAATTTGTATTACATTTTACGACTGATTGATGCCGATGTTACAAAAGATTACGAGTATTACATCAAGACATACTGTGAAGGACAAGAAATGTTTAAACCTGGTGAATGGAATAAATGGTTGTCTGTATATGAAAAGACATATCATACAAAATGGGATGCCATGTCACGTCAAGGAAAAGCTATTGCATATAGTTTTATAAAAGACCATGCCCAAACATTCATTATACCGAAAGGCTCATCAAATCTTGATGAATTGAGAGAAAAAATAAAACATATCTACATCAGAAGACTTGCATCAGATATTGGTGGCATGGTGAATAAGTATCTTGATACACGTTATTATGACCTTGATGAAAAACAAAAGGAAGAATATAACAGACTATGGGATGAATATGTTGCAGCACAAGAGGAAAATGGTGATAATACCAATGAAGAATACAGACAATTGGTTGAAGGTACATTGGTAAGGCAGTTCCTTGCTAAGGAAATGGTTCCAAATACAATTGCACTTGTAAATGATTACATAGAAGATGGAGAAAAAGTCATTATTGCATGCAATTATGCAAGTGAAATCAATGCATTTAAGGAATACTACGGCAAACAAGCAGTTGTCTATGACGGTAAAATGACACCAAAACAAAAGGATAAATCCGAAAAGGATTTCATGGAAAATCCCAAAATCAAAGTGTTTATAGGTCAGATTGAATCAGCCGGTGTTGGTTTAACTCTTACTGCATCACATATAATGGTATTCAATAGTTACAGTTGGCTTGAAACATCAAACAGACAGATGCAAGACCGTATATACAGAATAACACAAAAAGAGGATGCTCTGTGTATCTATCAGTTATTCACTGACTCAATATCGCAAGACATGTTCGAAAAAGTATTACGTAAAGGCCTTGTAATGGATGAAACAATAAAATCAGAAAAGGATAAATAAAAGAATACAATAAATTACACGAAGAGTGGTTTGACCTTATTTCATAATATGATGACCTTGAAGACAAATATATAATTCTAACAGAGAAACAATGAGATTTGCAGCAATAGATTTTGAAACACTTGAACATTGGCGTGCTTCTGTATGCAGTCTGTCATGTGTTATATTTGAAGATGGAAAAATAATAGATGAGTTTTACTCACTTGTCTGTCCGCCAACTCAACTTGAAGAATATCACTGTGTTAAGGTACATGGTTTACACTACAAAGATGTAAAAAATGCACCACCTTTTGCCGAAGTATGGGAAAAAGTTGATAAAATGATTGGTGACAGCCCAATTGTAGCACATAATGTTGGGTTTGAAAAAAGTTGTATTAATGCTTGTAATGAGGAATTTGGTACAAACAATAATTATGAATACATTGATACACTTAAACTTAGCAGAGAGTATTTAAAAAACATGTATAACTATCAACTTGATACTGTTTGCAGAAGATTAAAGATAAAATTAAAACATCACCACAATGCATTAGACGATGCCAGAGCTTGTGGAGAAATATATTGTAAAATAAGGGAAAAATATTTACTTACAGACTAAAAATATGGAAGAAAAAAGTAATATAATGGATATGGAATTTACAGATACATCTAACTTAAAAGTTGTATTTGTTCTATATATCGGTAAAAACAGCGATGGTTTTAACATATACCATTTCCTTTTATCGGAAAATACAGAAGATACATTTGCAGATGGTTGGTCTGAAAAGCCAAGTTGCAATGAAAGGCTTGAAATGTTAATGATAGATGACACAATGTATGATTATGTCAAGGAACTTAAAACAAATATTAAATTGGACTTAGCACAAGATAATTGCTGCTTCAGTATGCAGGACTGTCGTGACCAAATCGTAGCATTAGCTTATGAAAACCTTGATGAAGCAGAAGAATATCCAGAACCATGCAGAATTGTAATACACTTTGGAGATAAATACGACGATGTTGAGACAATGTTTGCAATGAGAGATATGAGGTTAAAGTTTGCTACATGATTATATTACATACCGGTATCAAGTATAACAATACTTGTTTTACCATTTCTGTGAACCAATCCCCAATTCTCAATATTTTCAAGTTCCCAATAAGATACAAAACCTTGGTTTAACATTTTGCATAAAGTATTTAGCCATTCGTTGTGTTTCAAGTCATTCATATATAATGATATATCTCCCTCTCCGTAATCTTCAAGAAATAACATGAGGTTTAAACCATTACCCTTATAGGTTGGATACTTTTCATATGACTTCAAATCATTATTCATGTCTTTTATATCTTGTTGACTCTGATAACTACCAAAATCCATTCCAAGAATTTTCTGAAAATCAGCATAAGATGCCGGTAAAACACGCTCAGTAATAATCCACATCGGTCTTAAATGACTTTTGTCATAATCAAATATTGTAGGAACCATTTCCCTCATTTCATCTGACATATTCCTATAAGCAAAAACCTCACCCTCGTTTTGGTCATGGCTTCCATTTGCTACCTTAATCACAAGATTATCATCAAGAGCATAAACAATTCGCCCAATGCCACTGCCAAGACGTGATAAACCACATCTTTGGCAATAAGCATCAAGTTCATGACAGTTTTTCCAATCCATTGCCTTCAGAACATCAATGGAAAATTCATTGTTATCATCGAGCAATGGGTCGTTTAATATATCATCGTATTGACTTTCAGTTAATTTAATAATCATACTAAATTATCCAACTTAAAATCAAATAGATTACAGCAGCAGTAGCACTACCACAAGTAGCAGCAATAATATCCGTCCAATCAAAGAATGTATCAAGGAACTTCTCTTTAATTACACTCAATACAAACATTACAATAAAACCGATGAGAATACCCCACCAACCAATAGGAGAAAATGCAGATGTAATCCATCCACCACCTAAAAAGTGTAAAATCTTATCTACACCAAATTTCTTAACAATATCGTCTATAATCTTCATAATTTTTTATATTTAAAGAATTATTTTTTAAATTAATGTACATAAATTCCAAGAGGAACACCACTCTGAAGACGTTTTAAATCTTCAACCATATCAGCGTTCTTTTTCATTGTTTCATAAGGTGACATACGCTGTAAACGTTCCTTTAAATCATTCATTGCATTATCCCTTTCACGATTACCGAGTGAAATGAGCATGCCATAATCCATCTGAACCGGGCTGCTCAACATTTGGATATTGCCACTGAATTTTCCACGTATTACAGCCAAAGTTTCAGCAGCTAAACCGACCAATAATTGACGAACAATGTTCTTAGATGGCGTATTCAGTAACTCATAATCAAGTTCATCCATAGGTACTTGGTCTGGTGATAATATTACATATGGGTTTTCTTTTCTACAGTCATCAACGTTGTTTTCATTTGTATCATAATATGTGTACCAAACATAACAGTCTTTAAGTGAATACATACCGGGAAATCCTCCTGCACCAAATGTTAATTTACTTCCAGGTGTCGATAAAAGATGAATTAAATGTGAACCATCAGGTCCGGCAGTTACTTTATAAACAAGGTCACTTCTTATCATCTGGTTCTTAAAAGACAAGTCAGCAGCCATAACTGCAATGTCGGCAAATGGTAATGCCCACATTCCGACACCCATTCCATATCCACTTCCGGTGCCACCAAATACACTTGCAGCACCAAGACCCATTTGGCCCATCACACCGCCACCGAAAGCAGTCGCAAAGCCACCATAATTAGCCCATAATGCGGTTTGTGTTGTTGGTGGAGTAACCCAAAGTACTTTATTGATTTCTCTACCGGCAGGTACTAAATAAACTTGTTTTCCTTCTTCAATTTTGAAAAAATCTTTTTTAAGTTCCCACTTCCCTTGTTGTTGTAACCCTACTTGTTTACTATACCATTGCCCAAATTCTTTCACCATATCAAGTGACCTTGCTGTAAGGGCATAAGCAATATCTTGATTAGTAATTGGATTATTAAAATTTTTACCATAAAGTTGTGCCCAGTTACTTTCAATAATGAAATTCTGTACTTTTTCCGTATAATCTCCAACAGCTTGTTCAAGTAAATCACACAGCATATCATCTGTAAGTTCAACAGAACGTACAGTAATACCTAAACGTGTTCTTACCTGTCTGAAAAGTTTTTCTTTTTCCTTGCTTAAAGCCATCTTTCAATACTATCTTTATTAAAATAAATATTTATAATATATATAAATTATCTAAAATGGCAATGACATTTTTTCTAACTAAAGGCTCTACTTTGCCTAACCTGCGTATGGAGGTTATAAATGACGGAAGACATGACTTCCGCAAGGCTTATTTTGCACTTCAAGCCGCTACTGTAACTTTTACAATGACAAATATGGAAACCGGTGTAAAAAAGATAGCAAATGCAAAAGCATATGTTGTTGATAAGGAAGATTCCGGTTGTGAGGATGCTTGTGTAATTGAATATAGATGGAACAAACGTGATACAGATACCGCCGGTACTTATATTGGACAGTTTAAAATCAATTTTGATGATAACTTGACTGTTGACGGACTAACGTTTCCAAAAGGTGAATTAATTGCACCAATTGCTGAGGACTTAGTTATTACAATAAGTGACAGTGGAATAAAGAAATAATCAATGATTTTTTTAGTACATGACTAACTATTTCTTCTGTATCACAATTCTCTTTGGTACTACTTTTCCATTAATTCTAAGATTTCTATAACTTCCGATTAATTTATATAAATTAAGGTCAATACTTGTTATAACAGACGGTGGAACACCAATCATTCCATCATAGTCTGATGGTATATCTTTCACATAATCTACGTTTATTGCATTGAGATTGTCGTACTTTTGGTAATTACTTATATTTCCACTCTGTCTGAAATTACCTTTCTGTGGTTTTTCCATATTTGTAAACCACGTGCTTTGAACTTGTTTTCTCTTACCGCCATCTCTTTGGTCTGTAAATTTCATGTCAGAATTATAACCAATAGACACATCACCGTTCTTAATCATATTAAATACTTTACCATCATAACCAGATTTAGTAGGACCGATTACAATAAATTTTTTATTCAAATTCTTGAGTCTCTGCAAAAATTTTGAAAATAATCCATTTCCAAATGGCGGATTTGTAACAACCATATCAACATAGCTCATTATCTGTTTAACCTCGTCAGACAAGAAATCACCATTCCCTTTAAGTTTAATTTCCTTTACGCCATTATTTGTTAATATCGTCATCTTCGCTGGCATTTCCTTATCATTTGACCAAAATGTAGATACTACCATAGGAATGTTAAGTTTCTTCATATTATTACTGAAAAATTCCCAAAACTTACTGATATAAGGTTTATCACAGCAAAGCATAACAACTTTATTATAGAAACTTCTTCTATAATGTGATAATTCAGCCTCAATATCTGAATATTGGGTATAGTAATTATCATGCTCTGTAAGCACCTCAGCTAAAGCCTCTTTGATTAATTGCTTTAATTCACTTTCTTTGATAATATCCATTACAAATATAAATATTAATAATTTTTAACAGTTAATATTTAACTATTTAAAATAAATATAGTATATTTGCACACGAAAATACCCATGATGTTCACTTAGATGCAACTTAACTGGGTTTAAACATAAACAAAAAGTATATTAAATAGACATGTCAAAAGTAAGTAAAGAAGATATTGATTTTTTCTTGAATGGTTCCGACCCAATGGAAAGAATTATTAAGATTGAATGTGGTTATGATGATAATAAGGTAAGCATCATATACCGCAATGAAGAAGGAAAGAAAATGATTAAGAGGGAAAACTTCTTTCCTTTTGTATGGACAAAAGAAAGTACAGCACAAAACCTATTCGACGGTAATAGAAAACAAATTAAACTTAAAATGTCCGAATATGGAATAGGTGTAAAATCATTGAGGACTACACGAGATGATGGTTCAGAACCGGAACGTATGAAGAATGGTTATAAGCTTATGTTCTATGCAAAAGTTCCTATGACCTATTCTAAATTCATGGAATTTTTTAAAAAAGCCGGCAGACCAATATATCCAAACCAACGTGATAAAAACTATGGTTTAAAAGAATATATCTGTGTTGCACCTAACGAACAATATATGATACAAACCGGCAGAAGATTGTTCAAAGGGTATGATGATTATGATGACCTTCTCAGAATGGAATGGGACTTGGAGACAGAAGGACTTGACCCAGAGAAAGATGCAATAAGCCAAATTGGTATAAGGACTAACAAAGGTTATGAAAAAATTTTAACCGTTGAAGGTGAAGGTGAGGAAAAGAAAGAAAATGAATTTAAAGCCATTTGTGAGTTCTTTGAAATAATAAAGGAATTACAGCCAGATGTTATAACAGGACATAATACAGAGAACTTTGACTGGAATTTCGTTGATGTACGTCTTAAACTAAGGGGTGTTAATATGGGTGACTTTACCCTTAAATATTTCAGAAAAGGTGTATATAAGAAGAAAAAACAACAAGTACTTAAACTTGGCGGAGAAATGGAATATTTCTACCCTACTGTAATGTGGGGTACTAATCTTACTGACTCATTGTTTGCTGTTAGACGTGCAATGGCTATTAATAGTAATATTAAATCAGCAAATCTTAAATATATTACCAAATTCACCAAACTTAATAAAGAAAACCGTGTTTATGTACCAGGTAAACTCATTAACACTACTTGGGAAGACCTTTCAGAAACATATGCATTTAATAATATAGATGGTGAATGGTTTAAAGTTGATGATAAAAGATTATCAAAGGTGTTAGAAGACAATTCACCAAAATATACTGACTATTATGAAAATAATAAACATTATTTAAAGGACAATTCAAATGATACTGTATATGAATATGTAAGTGGTAGATATATTGTACAGAGATATCTTCTCGATGACTTGTGGGAAACAGATAAAGTAGAATTGACTTATAATCAATCTAACTATCTTGTCAGTAAAATGCTTCCGGTTTCATATGAAAAAGTTTGTACAATGGGTACTGCTGCGATTTGGAAATATATTATGCTCGGTTGGAGTTATGAACATAACCTTGCTGTACCGGAAATAATAGCAAAAAATCCCTTTGTAGGTGGGTTATCAAGGCTTCTCGCCGTAGGACATGTATCTGACGTGGTAAAACTCGACTATAACTCACTTTATCCGTCAATTATTTTGACATATAATATTGATAATAGTGTTGATATAATGGATGTTCTACTGTCAATGCTTGAATACATTTTGTCAATGCGTGAGCATTACAAAGATTTAAAAGGGTCATATGGAAAAAAATCAAAAAAAGCAGCAAAAGAAGCAGAAAAAGAAAATGATGCGGAGAGAAAGAAGAAATTATTGGAAGATGCAGCTAAATTTAAGGTATTATCCGGTGTAAATGATACACTTCAGCTTCCATTCAAAATTTTAGGCAATTCCTACTTCGGAGGTGCATCTTCAGGCACACCATTCCCTTGGACAGATACAAATTGTCAAGGCCCAGAGCAGACTACATGTACAGGTAGACAAATGCTACGTCTTATGATTGGGCATTTTAGCACATTATCTAAATTCAATGGAGCAAATTTATCGGATGAATATAACTACAAGCCCATCGTTGGTGACAGTTTCACACCTGATACACCATTATTCATAAAATACAAAGATAGTGGGCTAATTGATATCAAACCTATTTCAGAACTAATCAATGAAGATAAAATTGAAATAGATGTTCTTGCTCGTGAATATGATTATTCACCAAAAGAGTACTATGTACTTTGCAGAAGTGGGTGGGTTGAACCAAGTTACATCTATCGCCATAGAACTACAAAACCGATATATAAAATATCTGATAATGAGAAAAGTATGTGTATTGATGTCACGGAAGACCACAGCCTTTTCAACTCAAATAAAGAAAAAATCAAGCCGTCACAGATTAATTCAGACACTAAGTTAGAATATTATGCAGATGGCATTTCAAATAATGGAATTGTAATAGATAAATCACGTATAGAAAAATATATAAAGCTTCTTTCAAACAACAAATTAAAAGCAATACCAACCGATTTGCTTAATGCTACTATTGAATGTAAAAAAGAATTTCTTTCAAAAATGGATTTATCCAAAGTTTCGGAATGCAAAACATTAATTGCCGGTATATTATATTTAAGGAATTGCATATAAATTATTAAAAAGAATTAAATATCGATGAACAATTACGCATTAGCGTATATTTATTAATATAACACAAATATAATATGCACAATTACGAATGGTTTGAAAATAAAGCGCGTGAAGTTCATGGGGATGAATATATCTATGAACCAGACAGTTATATTAAAACTAAAATTAAAATGTGGATGACGCATAAAAAATGTGGTTATCGATTTCAGCAGACACCGCATAATCATCTACGTGGTCAAGGTTGTCCTGTTTGTGGTAAAAAGTATGCCGCAACATATTCTAAAAATAATTGGGAACATTTTGTTCAAACGGTTAAAGAACGGTTTGGCAATAGGTATTCATTACCAAATATAGAAACTGAATATGAGAATAGTCATAGCAAAATAACTATAAGATGTAATTTGTGCGGAAATATTTTTACAAAGATTGCATGTGATTTTATTACATCTAAAACAGGAGGATGTTGGTGTAAAGAATTGCCCAAAGAAACTATTTCATATAATGAATTGATAAAAAAAATTGAAGGTTTTGATATTAAACAATTTGAAGGAGAAAAAAATATAAAAAAAGACAGCGTTTCTGTTAAATGTAAAACCTGTGGTAAAGAAGATTTTAAAAAGATTTCTAGCATTTTGGCTGGTGTTTATTCCTGTAAAAAATGCGCCGGTAGAAAAAGCGGCGCAAAACAACGTTTACCCTTAGAAGAAGTTAAAAAACGAATGAATGGACTATATCCGTCAATAATGGTGGATTATACATCATATGACGGCACAATGAAACCAATGAAGTGTACATGTCGAACATGCGGTCATGAATTTACAAGGAAAGCAAACACATTTTTTAATAATTCCTTAAAAGGAGACCCATGTCCGGAATGTAATAAAATTCTTATTGCTAAAAATAAAACTAAAACAACAGAACAGTTTATAAAAGATGCTGAACTAATACACGGAGATAATAAATACACAGTATTGAGTGAATATATAGCATCAGATAAGAAAGTTGAAGTAAAATGCAATGAATGCGGGCGTACATTTTATATTGAAGCTAATTCGTTCTTACAAGGTCATGGCTGTCCATATCATAATTGTAACTCATCTTCAAAAGAAAAAGAGATTGCTGAATTTATCAAAACTCTTGGTTATACAGATGTTCATAACAATGACAGGGCAATTCTTAATGGCAAAGAACTTGATGTGTACATTCCTTCTTTAAAAATAGCATTTGAATTTGATGGCGTATTCTGGCATAACGAAAATAACAGGCCAAAAAATTACCATATATGGAAGACTAATGAATGCGAAAAGAACGGTATTAGACTAATTCATATCTTTGAAGACGAATGGATATATAAGAAAAATATATGGAAATCAATGATTTCTAATTTATTAAACAAAATAGACAATAAAATCTACGCTAGAAGATGCACAATTAGAGAAGTTCCAACAAAGGAATGTACTAAATTCTTAGAGAATAATCATATACAAGGTTGGTGTCCGAGCCAAATTAAGTTAGGGTTATATTATAATGAAGAATTAGTTTCATTGATGACATTTGGGAAATCAAGACATTTTATAGGCGATGGTAAAATGGAATATGAGTTACTTAGGTTTTGTAATAAACTTAACACAACTGTTATTGGCGGGGCATCAAAACTATTTAAATATTTTGTTGATTGCTATAATCCAAATAGTGTTGTCTCATATGCAGACCGAAGATGGTCTAAAGGCAACCTTTATAATAAACTCGGTTTTGATTTCGCCCATTTTTCACCGCCAAATTATTTCTATGTGATAGGTGATATGAGGAAAAATAGATTTAATTATCGTAAGAGCATTCTTGTAAAAAAATATGGATGCCCGGATGATATGAGCGAAAGTGAGTTCTGTAAGCAACAAAAATGGTACAGAATTTATGATTGCGGAACAGCAGTTTATAAATGGTTTAAGAAAAATTAACTGATATATTTTGGTTAATCAAATAAAATTTAGTAATTTTGCAAGTAAATTAATATAATATGTTGAACAGTAAAAAAATGGAGGATAGCCAAAATGTCGGTGTTGTGTACGACATATCTCTCGATGGGACAGTAGTTAATGCCCTTGGGATGAATGTCATGAGCAACACCGACGGCTGAAAGGTTTTAATTTCCAAAAACCAAAGAAGTACCGTTATACCGAAGAAAACCCATATATCGGGCTTGGGAAAGGCCGAAATGTAAAAAAAGGTGAAAAATACGTTGGCGTTGAAGCAGACGTAGCCGAATTTGAAGATACATTTATGTATGAGGCTTATAATGGTGGTATTTTAAAGAATGGACTTGGAGTGGATGAGTACTGTGATGCGTGCATACAATTTTCACGTAAGAACTATGCCGACCTTATGCCGGACGGTTCTATTAAACTTGTCGGTAACTCAATCAAATCCAAAAAAATCCCAAAATACATTGAGAAGTTTCTTGATGTAGGCATTCGTTTGTTACTTGAAGGAAAAGGTAAGGAATTTCTTGAAGCATACTATGATTATGTAGAAAAAATATACAATCTTCAGATACCACTTAAAGATATTGCAACAGTTGGTAAAATAAAAACCTCAATATCCAACTATTTGGAGAACTGCAAGCAACTTACAGCTGGTGGTACAAAGAAAGCACGCCAAGCGTGGTATGAACTTGCAATCAAGCACAATTTAAATGTGAACATGGGTGACAGCATATACTACATTAACACCGGTTCAAAGAAAGGTGACTCTGATGTAAAGCGTGTAACTGATTACTACGCCTTAATAGACGGTCAAGAAGCCAATATTACCAAGGAGTTGGAAAAACTATACACCAAGGCAAAGAAAGAGCGTCCAGACGAAATGAAACAGCCTAATGGTAAATGGATAACAAAATCTGATTTTGGTAAAATCCAATATGGCAATTCATTCAGAGAGGAAGATAGGCTTATATTCAATTGTATTCTTCTTTCAAATGAAATTGTTGAGGATGAGGATGACCATTTCTGTGACGATAATTTCGAATATAACGTGGATAAATACGTTGAAATGTTCAATAAGAAAATCAAGCCGTTGTTGGTATGTTTCTCACGTGACATTCGTACAAAGATAAATGAAAAGGGTAAAGAAGTGTCTAATATTCTTATAAGTAATCCGGATGATAGAAAACAATTCACAGAAGAGGAATGTCAACTTGTATCCGGCCAACCTTATAATCCAACAGACCAAGATACATATGAGCAACTTATGACAATGGAAGATAAGGAAATTAAATTCTGGACTACTGTTGATAAAGTTCCACCATATGTTAATGAAATAGGGATGGATTGGGAGAAGATAAAGGCTGATTACTTTGAAAGACAGAAACAATTGGAAAAAGAGGAAATCCAACTTGAATTGACAATGTATAATAATGCTATTAACCAACTTACTGAAAGTGAGGTTACTGACTTTATTGAAGAAGGTATTATACCCGATAGAATACTTGCAATTGTTGATGAGGATACAGACTCCAATAATTTCGTGTCAAAGAAATACAATGTTGTAATTGGCAATATATTTGATATTATTGACCATGATTTTACGATTAACGTTGAAGAAAATGAGAATGATTTTCCATACTAATTAATTTTTAAATTATTATAAATGATGAGTTACATATTACTAATACTTGGATTATTTAATTTTATATTCTATAATGGATTAATGATATACCTTAATAAAGGTGTTCTTCCGGAATCAATAAGTGACACTGCTTATATTCAGCAAAAACTATTTAGTGGAAATAAACAATTCACCCTATTCTGTATTGTTTCCGCACTGTGTATATTTCCCACATGGATTGGTATTACACCGGATGTATTTCAATTTCTTGTTTTCCTTTCTTGTAGTGGAATGATATTTGCAGGATTAACTCCATTATTCAAACTTAAAGAAGAGGGTATAATTCATTATACTTCGGGGGTTGTTGCATTTATAACTGCTCTTATTTGGCTTGCAATATTTGGATATTGGGGCACAATTATTTCTATTGCTACAATTGGCGGTATATGGACATTATTCAATAAAGAAAAATATACATTTATATTTGAAGTTGTATCTTATATACTATTAGTAATTACACTAATGGTAATATAATATTAAAATAAAAATTCCTGAGTAACCTTTAATACTCAGGAATTAATATTTATGTAATTTATTGATTTAAAACAATTTATTGATAAGTACCACAATCCCAAACAGCAGTATCCTTAGTGCCAATGCCATTAGCAGTAACCTCAATAATTGGGTCATCAGTTACAGCAACCGCCGTGATTGTCTGAGATTTTCCACTCTTTTCTGATACATGAATACCGTTACCAGCGGCAACGCCTGTAAGCATTGCCTCATTAGCATTCTTCAAAGCAGCATCCAACTTAACGTCAGCATTGTTCAATGAAGTTGCGTCACTAATGTAGTTTGCAGATGTATTAGCGGCATAAGTTTGCCCATCTTGTCCATCAACAGCCTTACGAGCAGCGATTTCAGCAGCCAGTACAGCAGCAGAAGCCATATCCTGAGCAGTAACATCATAGTTGTAATGACCATCAGTTTTGGTAGACTTTGTTACAACAATCTTTGGAGCACCAGTAGCAGGAATTGTAGCATCAGCGGCAACCTCTGTCAAAGTAGTCTTTGAAGCAGCGCCTGCATTGCCAATCTGATTTTCCAACTTACCAATTGCCTGATTAATAGTATCTGTAGCAGCAACAGCAGTACCGGTACTACCCTTAGTGTAGTTATTAAGAACAGCCTCAGAAACGTTAGCACGTGCCTTAACAGCAACAATACCATCAGTTTCTTCAATTGCAGCAACATACTGACCAGCAACAGCTGTATCGTTAGTTACATCAAGACCTTCAATAGCACTGGTAATTGCAGCCTGTACACCACTTAACTTAACGCCACCTGCATCAACAGTCAAGAAACTTTCAGAAGTAGAATCTACTTTTACAGAAACAACGTGATTGTTCACCTGCAAGCCATTTGCAAATTCACTTTCCTGTAAGAAACTTTCAACATTTACTGCTGCCAATTTATACTTACCATTAGCAAGCTGTACAACATAAACAAGAGCAGTATCGCCTGTACCGTTAGTTATTACAGTGTCAGATGACTCACCTTGTGCATCGGCATTTTTCAATTTATCATCCACGTGACCAAGATAGATATTAACTAATGAACTATCTTTATAAATCTTAATAACATCGCCAATAGCGGTGCCCTTCGTTGTACCACCGGCCTGAAGCTGGTAGGCTTCATTAACGTTAGCACCAAGTGCAGCAGTTTCATCAGCATTGTATTTATAAACCTTTAAAGCAGAACTAATAGTGCCATTAGTGTTATTCTTTACCAAAGTTGCATTATCAATGTTTACAGAAAGGTCTGTATCACCACCTGTTTTATCAATTGTAATAGTCTTATCATCTGAAGCAACAGTGTTAGCAGCAATTGCATTTTCAATCTTGCTGAATGCAGCATTAATTGTGTCGGTAGAATCAATGCTACCAGTTGCATCAGTGTCTTTTGAATAACCACCGAGTTGCAAATCCTTAACATTAGCTTTGGTTTCAGAAACCTTACCATCAGCCTCAGCTACAGTTGTAACAACCTTACCATTCTGAACATCAGCGGCCTTGTCCATACCATTAATCTGACCCTGCAACTTACCAAGTGCTTCACCAAGTGTATCAGTAGTAGCAATCTTACCGCTATCATCACCACCTACGGTATAACCAGCAAGTTTAATGCCGCTAAGATTTTTACCAGTAGCAGCAATTACACCATTAGTTTCAGTAACAGTTGCAAATACTTCGCTTTCACGAAGTGTATAACCCGCATAATCAAGGGCGTCAATTGCTTTTCTAATAGCATCGTTACCACCCTGGTTGTCGAAAATTTCGTACTGACCTGCGGTTTTACCTGCGATACCAAGCAAAGTACGTTCAACTGTTTTCTGTACACCACCCTCTTCAACGGTTGTAGTATAACGTGCAAGAACGGGAGAACCATCAGCAGCGCTTTCAAGTTGTGTTTTCAAAGCATTTAACGCAGCCTCATGAGATGCATAAAGGCTAGCATTTCTAAAAAGTTGTAATGTTTTATTAGCCATTATCAATTATAATATATAAATTTTATTTCTTAATTTTAATTATAAATATTTTGAATTATCGGGAAAGTATTTCATTTCCCGATAATTTTTTAGTATTTTTTAGTATGTGCCATAATCGGCCTCATTCACAGCCTGTTCAAGGTCTTCAAGTCTTTGTGCAACAGTCTTCAAGCCACTGATGTCACCAAGTTGTGTCTGCATTGTGCTGACATCGTTGATAAGGCTTGTAACATTTGACTTGACGTTTGTCATGTCACTTTCAAGATTGCTTACACGTGTCTCGTAAGTACCAACAAGTTCCTCAACGTCAGTGACTTTACCTTCAAGGATTGCCATCTTACCGTTGACCTCATTCATCTGAGATGTCAGAGTATTGATAGAGCCTGTATTAGCTGAAATAGCAGAAGTATTTTCACTAACTCTTGTAGAAAGTGTTGAAACAGTTGACTCCATTGCTCTGAGATTACGTTCAACCTCTTGAAGTTCGGCCTTAATTTCAACAATTTCTTGTGCAGCTTCGCCACCTTCTTCGGCAGTAACCTTCAACAGTTCAATAACCTCTTGGAGGGACTTTTCAGTACCGTTCCAAAGTGCAGTATGCTGGGAAGCCTCATTACTTGCATAGAGTGTACCGTTGTTATTAAGGATTTGGTTATGACTTTCAGTAGAGATGTCAAGTCTTGCACTGATAACATCAACACCCTCACTATCAGTAGTCTTAGACAACTTGATTGGGTTATTTGTACCGTTATCAACCTTTAATGTATGGATTAATGCTTCTGCATCGATAGTAATCTGTCTTGTAGTACCATCACTGAGTCTTGTGATAAGTATAATCTGCTTTGTTGCTGAGTTATAGTAACCATCTTCAAGGAGTGAAGCACCTGCAAGTTCAAATACCTGTGTGGTCAAACCATTAGAGAATGTAATCTTATTGGTTGCTTGACTATAAGACATTTCAACATCAGCATAAAGACCATTACCGCTTACTTTAATGATATTGGTATTAACAGCATCAAGTTTAACATTTGCTGCAAGTTCAGTGCCAGTATTATCCTTACTCTTGGTAAGTTTAACAGTGTTAGTCTCATCAACAATCAAGTTAAGACGAGCAGCCTCTGCTTGTAAGTCTGCAATATCATTTGCATTGGCTGAAATATTATCATTTGCGGAAGCAATGTCTGTAGCAAGGTTAGTCTCAGCAGCAACGGCTCTTGCATTTTCAATATTAACTTCTTCCTTTGTAGCAAGCGAAGCAATATCAGTTGATGTAAGATAACCCTTACCTTCGATTTCAGCTTTGGTATAAACCTCACTCTTATTGGCCTTCTGGTCAATGGCAGCATTGATTTCAATGTCAGCAGTTTCACGTGCTGTCTTTTCATCAGCTACGACAGTATCAGTGTAATCCTTAGCATCCTTCAGAGCCTTCTTGATAGAACCATCTTGTGCCTCATTACCATTAATGATTGCAACAGCATCAGAAAGTGTATTTTCAGCAGCCTCAGCACGGTTTTTCTCAGTAGCCACTTCTGCATCGGTATAAGCCTTAGCATCGGCAAGTGCTTTCTTGATTGAACCTGCTTGTGATTCATTACCGTTGATAATGGCAATAGCATCTGAATTAGCAGTTTCAGCAGCCATAGCACGGTTCTTTTCAGAATTTACCTCAGCATCGGTGTAATCCTTAGCATCCTTCAGTGCTTTCTTGATAGAGCCTTCCTGTGCTTCGTTACCGTTAATGATAGCAACCTTGGCAGTATTCTCATCAGCCTTAGCCTCAACATTATTAAGATGTGTATTGATTTCAGCATCTTTCTCATCAACGTAAGACTTTTCAGCGAACATTGATACATCCTGATGTTCTGTCAGATACTTGGCATCAGATTCAGCCTTGGTATAAGAGTCACCAACATTAGCCTTTGTCAAGAGTGCTTCACTGATACCACTTACTTTAATACCGTTTTCATCTACTGAAATGAACTCGCTTGCAGGATTAATCTTTACAGAGAATACATTATCAGTAAGTGTCAAACCATTACCGGCAAGATATGTGTCAATGAGGTCTGCAATATTGATAACAGTTTCAGAATAGCCTTCAGAAGTATTGAAGATAAATCTGATGTTCTTGCTTACTGGGTCATAAGTAACCTCATGAAGCATGTCGATTTCAGGAATATTGATTTCGCCTGCATCAACGCCATCAACTTTCAGTATATACTGATAGTCACTTGCAGTGCTCTTAACAATTGTAACTGTTTCAACTTTATTAGCAAGTTCACTATCAATCTGAATATCCTTTGCTTTAAGTGCTACAATTTCATTAGAATTTGCTGTCTCAGCAGCCTGTGCACGTGTTTGCTCGTTGGCAATTGCAGCATCGGTATAAGCCTTAGAAGCGGTATCACTTGCAGTAACCTTACTGTCAGTATAGTCCTTAGCAGTCTGAATTGCTTCAGCCTTTGCATCGTCGGTATAATCCTCAGCAAGGTGCTGTACATTAGCAGCCTTGTCATCGGTATATGCCTTAGCAGTTGCAAGATTATCAGCGACCTTTTCATCAGTGTATGCCTTTGAAGTCTGAATTGCTTCAGCCTTTGCATCATCTGTGTAATCGTTAGCATTATGTTCTGCGGCAGATGCTTTATCATCAGCGTAAGCCTTAGCTGTTGCAAGGGTTGTGGTCTCAGCAGCAGTTGCTCTTGAAACTTCAGCGGCAATATCGGCGGCAAGTTCATTTTCCTTAGCCTCAGCACGAGTTTTCTCGTTATTAATTGCAAGGGTAAGTTCATCCTTAGCAATTTTAACGGTTTCTCTTACAGAGCCATTGGTGCTCTCACTACCATTAAGGATTGTGATTGCATTTGCATTTTCTGCGATTTCGCCAGAAAGTCTGTCAATATCTTCTTGGTGCGAAACCTCAGCAGAAGCAAGGGCGTTACGGAGATTAGAAATCTGTTCATCATGAACTGCGTCAGCAGTACTTCTTGCATCTCTTTCAGTTGCAAGTCCACTCTCAAGGGTGGTTACACGTGTGGTAACACCGGCAATAGCATTTGCATTTACACCTTCAGCTGTTGTAGCACGGTTAATCTCTGCTTCAAGATTTGCATTTGTAAGTTCAACAAGTGATTTTGCTTCGGCAGCATCATCAGAAGCTTGTTCAATCTTATCCTCATCCAAATCTATTCTTGCATAGATTTCGTTTGCCTTGGCATTAAGTGCATTAGCAGCCTCTTCACGTGCAGCGTTGATAGCATTTTCCAGCTCATCATCAGCAGCATGGCGTGCATTAGCCTCACTATTAATGTTGTTTTGCAATACTGTATCAGCAGTTATTCTTGCATCTTTTTCAGACTGAATAGCAGCTTCTAATGCAGCATCAGCATTTTCACGTGCAGTTTTCTCAACAGCAATCTTATTGTCAATCTCAGAGCCTCTTACATAGATATAACCCTGTGCATCCTTACCGATAATATTATCCGTTGGAGCAAGTTTAAGGTTAGCCGAAAGAGTCTCCGGCTGTCCGGCAACACTTGGTTCTGTCTTGGTCAATACGATTGGACTTGTTGGGTCGTTGGACACAATCCAAGTCTTGAGCATATCACCTACAGGGATAATAGTCTGCTGTGAACCATCTTTCCAAGTAATAACAATAGTCTTGTTTACGGGGTCATAGTAGATATTATCAAGGATACTTACGCCAGGAAGTGAAACTTCCTTCTGTACATTACCGACTGACAAGATAAGTTTGTTGTTAGTAGTATCAACATTGATGTCAATATTTGCTCTGATACCACCATTACCAATCTTAATAGACTCGTCACTGCTAAGTCTTACATCAGAAGTGATGGTATAACCACCATTTTCTCTCTTGATAGCCTTAGTAAGAATAGTGTCACTCTCATCACCTACAATAAGGTCTTCAATAGTAAGTACTTGAATTTTATCATAGATGTCCTCAATTGCATCGTCGATTGAATTAAGTTTAGCACCTACATTGGTATCCTTATACTTAATGTTCTTAGCACGTGCAGAAACATACATTTTGCCGTCTTTTTCAACGAGCAAGTTGTCATCATCACTTGAAATCTTCACATCAGCAGAAATAGTACCACGTTCTTGGTTAATTGTAACCTGTACGCTATGGTCTTCATTATCTGCTGTGTAGATAGTATGAGCACCAAAGTCAATGATTTTCTTATTTGCATCAGTTACGAAGTGGCCGTTCTTCATACCGGAGGTAGTGAAGATAAGACGGTTTCTTTCAGCATCATATTCAATGTTGCAAGATGCAAACAGTCCATCAGTCTTAATGCCTACAATATTATTATTGAAGTCCAAGTCATCATCATTACCATCGGTTGAAATCTTGACATCACCTGTAAGGGTTGTACCATTTTCTGTCTTATCAAGGGTAAAATCAATAGAATTACTATCCTCAACAGAGAGTTCCATTTCCTTGAATTTTCTCTGTACAAATGTAGAAATGATGGCAATTGCCTCGGCTACGGTCTCAGCCTCACCAATAAGTTCATCAGTCCTATCAGGGTCATAAGAGATTTGGTCTTTGATTTTATTCTCATCAAGAGTAAGGCCAACAACATTGATGATATTAAGTATCCTTTCGGCTGCTTTAGCAATATCTTCAGTGTTTTGTTCTGTTGCTTCTCTCACCTCTCTGATGAGTTCCCTAAGTTCGGCATCATCAATAATACAAATACGAGGTTTTCTTGAATCATGACTTGCACCGACTACAAGAATCATCTTTGGAAATCTTTCGTTTCCGTAGAAGAAGAGGGCAGGTTCGCCCCATAAAGCGACACTTTTAAAGTTGTCCTCTATGTACTCAATTGCCTCTTCTCTTGTAGGGAAGATTTCAGAATGACTCAGTAATTGCAATCTGTAATCGTTATTCATGTTATTTTATATTATATCAAACTTATTAAATTATTTAATATTTTTATGCTTAGATTTCACCGAAATTGAAACTAAATTGAACGGTAATATCATTTGTACCGGCAGCACTCTTTAATGTAAGAACGCCATTATCCTTGTCAAATTCAGTACCTTCTGCGGTAAGTAGCTTACCTTCAATTTCTTCATCTTTAGCTTCTCTTGCAGCCTTTTCTTCTTCGTCAGCAGCAATGCGTGCAGCAGCTTCATCAGCGATTGACTGTTCAAGTTCAGCATCCTTAGCCTCACGTGCAGCAGCTTCATCAGCAATTGCTTGTTCAAGTTCAGCATCTTTAGCTTCTCTTGCGGTCTTTTCCTCTTCATCAGCAGCGATACGTGCAGCAGTTTCGTCAGCAATGGCTTGTTCTAATTCTGCATCCTTAGCCTCACGTGCAGCAGCTTCATCAGCAATTGCTTGTTCAAGTTCAGCATCTTTAGCTTCTCTTGCAGCCTTTTCCTCTTCATCAGCAGCAATGCGTGCAGCAATCTCATCTGCAATTGCTTGGTCATGTTCTGCATCCTTAGCTTGACGTGCTTCGATTTCAGCATTAAGGTTAGCCTCAATTTCTGCATCTTTGTCGGCTCTTGCTTGTGCCTCTTGTTCAAGTGCAGCAGTCAATGCCTCATCAGCAGCAATACGTTGTGCTGTTTCATTATCTATCTTGTTATTGAGTGCTTCGTCAGCAGCCTGTCTTTCAAGAATTTCGTTTTCGAGGCGTGATGTTGTACTGTCAATAGCAGCTTCAAGTCTTTCCTCAGCGGCAATTGCTCTTTCCTTCTCAACATTGATAAGATGTTCAAGGTTCTCCAATTTAGGATGAATAATGTGGAGGACTGCATTAACGGTTCTGAGGTTCAAGTCAATAAGCTCATGGTTAACAAGTTTGTAAGGTATACTATGTTTACCATTAGGTGCATGCATAATTGTTACAATCTCACCTTCCCTCATCTCATTGGTAATCCATGTTCTTCCATCCCATTCATAGATGAAATACTTCTTAATCATGGTCATGCCATTACCATCATTAGGTATCATTGGTTCATAGCATCTGTTACTCAAAGCAACATTAACACTTGTCCAAACCTTATGACCTTTACTTGCAGATGGCATTAAGACAGTTGGATAGTTATCAGTCAAGATATCTTCTCTTTCGAAGAAGTTATCACCTGTATAATCCTTTACAAGTCTGATAGAAAGGAACAGTGTAGTAGGAACGATGTCCTGATATACACTTGACTTGTTATAGTCAAATCTCTTAGCATATGAACTTGCACCACTTCTTGAAACTGTTGCTGTCCAGAACATACCACGTTCACCAAAGTAGCCATACATACCACCATCGTCAGCATAACCTGCTGGCGTTACACCAAAGCCATATACATCAAGTCCACCGTGACCATGTTTCTTAGGTCTGTGATGGCAAGAATGATACTCTCCACAGTGCATCGGGTCACATTCAGTTTCAGGTCTTCCGCATGAGCAATTGTTTACACAGTTGTTGCTATTTGTACCTTCGTTATTAGCATCATCACCATAATCAAAGCACGTGTTGCTATTACCGCTATTGTTGTTTCCGTTCTCATTGCATGGGCAACCTTCAGGACGCCACAAATACTTGCTTTTCAAGAATTTACCTGCAAGACGGCCAAGCCACATGTTTGAAGAAGCACTTGAATGGGTCTTATCCTCAGCACATGGTTCAATAGCGTTAAGCAAATCATCCCAGTCTTCCTTAGTAGGTATTCTCCATTCAGAATGACTTTCATTCAAGTCACAAGCAATTTTCTTGACACCTTCATAGTTGTAAAGGAAACCATAATCACTATTTTCTGTGCGTACAAGGAAGCGGTCGCCGGGCAACAGAGTGCGTTTATCTGGCAAAGAATCTTCAATTCGACCATGCTGAGGACAACCGCAATGATTGCAGTCAGTATCAACAGTGAGGTCAATGAATTTCTTTACAGGACGATAAACACCTGGTTTGTAAAGAGGTGAAAGAGACAATGGATTTGATGGTTTGCCGCTACCAAGCAATGTGCTATCAGTAGCAACAGCGCCCTTTGTACCATAACCGGTAACAAATCCTTCAATTGCCTTTGTTTCTCCGTTTTGCGTAACATACAGAATACCATTTTCGGTGTCAAATTCTATGTCTAAATCTTGTGCAAAACTACTGAAAACATCACCGGACTTAATCAGTTGTCCATTGATAAGTTCAATCTCTATCTCGTTGTCTCTCACATAAATAGCCTTTATGTCTCGACCTTCAAGTGTCAAGAAATTATTATCAACTTCGTATCCGTCCAAGGCACAATTCTTAGTGATATCGCCCTCATAAGGCGAATTCAGTCTAAAGTATGTTATTCCCTTGTTATTCATTGTTCGTTATAGTTTATTTATTAATAAATATTATTTCGTTTTAGAAACATCCGTCAAAAATAGCATTTTGAACTATTCCTGAATAAGAAATACCACAATTATGTATTCGCAGTGACTTTATGTAACCAATAAATGTACCTGCAAATGCCTTTTCAATTGGTAATGAATACTCCGGTAATTTACGGTAATTAAGATAGATTACATCACACAAACCTTGTGAACCGCCACCTAATGATATATTATAAGGTACACCTTCCTGTTTGCTGTAAGCATCATTAAGTTTTCTTAATGTAAGCGATGGTATATCTTTTGAAACAAGTTTAAGTTTTCCATTTACATAAATCATCAGCTTCATTTTATCTGTCGGATTTGATGTTTCAGAACATTCTCTGTAATGGTTACTCAAAGGTATTATTTTAACAGTAACAGTACTCCATTTGTCCTCTCTTACAGCATTTTCACCTGACCATTCATTTTCAATCCTATATCCTTCTTCTGTTTTGCAATCTTTTACCAGATATTTATAACCAATTCTCCCATTATCATCAATTTGGAAGCCTAATGCATTATTATACAAATCGCCTAATATATTATATGTGCGGCTTTGTTCATACAAAAGTTTATCAATTGTCTCAGTTGTGTAACCATTACATGTTCTATTAAACAAGAGAAAATAGTTCTCAATTTTTGGTGTAAGTACATCTGTAATGATTACCTCACTGCCTTCAACCCAATTCTCTGTTGTATATCCGTCACATGTTCTGTCGAACATCAAGAATTTGTTGTCACTTCTATATTCTTTTATATTAGGCTGCTTTATACTATACCCATCACTCATTACAAGGTCTTCATCCTCGTCAATATATACTTCAGGTTTGATATAATCTTCCCTTGCATAGATATCACAAGTACAGTAATTATCGTAATAATCTGATTTTATATAACCGTCGGCAAAATACTTATAACAGCTTCCGCATTTATGCCTTGATGATGGGGAAATATGACCGCCAGTAACTTTACCTGTTGTTAACAACTCATTTTCTACCCATAAATGACCGTTTTGGTCAAACCATACAGCATTATCTTCATATACGTTCAATGCTTCAGGGTAAGTAAACTTAGGCATAGTTGACGTAGATGGTGGTATTGGTTTCCCTTGGCTTGTTGTTTTATTACAACAGCATTTGTCTTCGCACTCATCAGTCTGATAACCATCAGCAAGATATTCATCTACAAAGAAGTAGTTACCGGATGGTTTAATATAATTTGCATTTATATTACTTGTATCTGTATATTCTGAATTAACATAGCCATCTATAACGAAACCATTAATGGATTTAGTAGGGTCAAATTCTGTCTTTAAGCCCTTCCACCATTTATTTTCAGCTCTTGTACCAATATAAAGGAATAAACCCTTATTCTCCTTATACATGTCATTCATTGTGTATTTACCGTCTTTTTCAAAGTCATGTTTTTTTAATACAACTTCAAAAGTGGTTCCGTTAGCAATATTCTTAGGCAAAACACAATAGTTATCATCAGTCTTGAAGAAACCTTGGAAAAAACCACCATTTAACTTTGAAACAAGCATCCCATCTTCCTCTATGAAATCATTGTCATATGTGAAAATCTGATTATTTCCGTTTACCTTATTTAATAATAAACGTAAGTCACCCTTTTCTATACTATATTCTGAATGCTTGTAAAGTTTAAGGAATTGTTCATTGCTTATTCTGTCTTTCTGATAACTAATCAATCCATTATCAACGCCTGTATAACCAATGTTTTTAAGTAAAACGCCATTATTAACGGCTTCATCCCAAAAATATTCCGATTTGCTATAAAGACGGTCAAACTGTACACAATCTGTATCAGTGGTATCAATATATGTTATAAGGCATCTGTCAGATAATCCTACTCCGGTACTATCTGAACCATAACTCGGCTGACTTAGGAAAAAATCCCAATACTCACTTCTGTCAAGTCTGAAACCAAAAGGTAATCTATTATGATATAAAATATGACCCATTGCCGAATGTATGCTATTTATAATAAATAGGTGAATAACTGATTATAAATATGGAAAATAAACGTATAATCAAATTAACTGAGAAACAATTGGCTGAAGCAGAGAAAGAAAGTTTCGGCTATCTTGATAATGGTGACTTCAAACAATACAATGGTCAATCTGAGATTTCAGTACCTGGTAAGCAAAGCAGTGAAGAACAAGGTATTGAAAAACCAACTGATGACTTTGCCAATAAATTGTCATCACAAGCCTACAATAGATATGCGGGCTTTGCTTTCAGACCACGTACATTAAAAGAGAGTGATGTTAACCAAGATGGTGTTGATGACTTTTATAATAATAAGGAATTGGATACACTTGGTAATGGAAATGAAAACGATGATTTGGTAAAAGTACCTGAAAGTGTCATTAGGAAAATGAAAATCCTTGTTGACTCTATGCAGACACTTTCTACAAAACAGCAAGCAATTGTCTTGAATAAGATGATTGAAAGCTTTGATTTTTCTTCTCTTCCTTATGCATGGCTTAAAGAATTAAGGCTTAAAATAAACAAGAAACAAGGCAATAAGTAATGTTACATCTCATATTTGAAGGCAACCAAGAATTAAATAATAGGACGTTCCCATTAGCAAAAGGTATAAGGAAACACTTGCAAACAACATTGGATAATTATACCGGTGATAAGACTATTGATGGCTATAAACGTCTTAATAACGTATTGGATATGAATACAATTTCATATCAGGAGATGAAACGTATCAAGAACTTCTTTGACAATTATAAAGGTACGCCTAAATCGGATGAGTTTATTCTTAATGGTGGTGAACCAATGAAAACTTGGGTTAATAACACCCTCGGTACTGCAACTAAGGCAATACATGATTTCAAGCAAGCCAAGAAAGACGCAGGCATTAAGAATGCATTTATCAAGCCACATGAAAAACAAAGACAAATAAGAAAAGATAAACCAACACAAGCAAAGATACAAACCAAGGATGTAGCCAAGAAAATTGGTGATAACAATGTCGTTAGATTTGAAAGTAAAGAAAGAAAAGTAATCTGCATATCAGAAAATACCCTCAAAGAGATTATTTCAGAAGGTAAACACTATACTGTCAATCTTGATATTGAACCTGCAAAACAAGGCCGAACAGCAGCAAAAATTACACCAAAAGAATTTGAAGACAAACTTAGGGAAATATGGGATAAATATCAAGATAAGTATAGCGGTAAATTTTCCATATCAAATTTCGTATACAGATATTGCAGACCTTACAAAAATATTCCGGAATTAAGTGAATTACACAAAGACTTAAAGAAAGTTAATTTTGATTTTGAAAATTGTGATTCAATAGGTAATGAAGTAAAAGTTACTAACGGTATCTCATATGTCATGGCTGATGCCGGTGGGGATTGGGAATGTCCTGTGCTTTTCTTTATGTATTGGGATGGCTCTAAATT
>Ga0256405_10000371_pt1 | contig 150079 bp, 164 predicted proteins | sample RumenRJG_02DNA_FD_189096 | JGI IMG/M metagenome (GOLD analysis project Ga0256405, IMG submission 189096) | Bovine rumen microbial communities from Lethbridge, Alberta, Canada - RJG_02 | ecosystem: Host-associated > Mammals > Digestive system > Stomach > Rumen | place: Canada: Alberta... | reverse complement strand
GCCTTGAAGTTCTTCTTTCCAATATTCTCTGTAATCCATATTATTTACCTCCTATTATCCTATGTTTTTATTGTACCAATCTGTTACGATTGTTCCGATACATACTTCATCATTATCATCTATGTCGTATCCCATATCTAATAATTTTTCTATATAATATCTTGTTACTTCGCTTTCATCAACATCGTTTTCGTCGTCTGAAAGAAACCAGATGTCTCGAAGCCCAACTTTTTTGCCTTCTCTGTTTTCTAGTTCGTTAACCAACATCTCATCAATATCTGGAAGTACTTGGTCTTCCCAATCTTCCTTTAATATTAATACAAAGCGGTCTTTTGATTCACCATCGATTGTAATATATTCAATATCGTATCTTAATGATTGTCCGATTTTGTCGTAAACTTCTGAAACTGGTTCCGTTGCTAACATTTCGTCGATAATTTTTGTTAAATCTGTCATAATTAATACCTCCTAAAACTTATCTGGATGTTAACATTATACTCCTTTCGAAATATAATGTCAACGTCTTTTTTTCTTTGTGTTATTATTTGTTTAAATCGTATTTTTCTAAATATTCTAAAACTTTTTCTATCTTATCTTCTGGCATAGACTTCCACATACAAGTCTTCTCGTCTACACCAATGAAGAATATTGTACCCATAAGTATATCGCCGTATTCTGGTATAACGATATTTTTCGGTAGTCCTAATAACTTTCCCATATCGTTAACTACAATATCTACATCATCCATACCTGGGAATGGTATACTTTCGATATCACCATACACTACATATTTATATTCCTCGAGCGTTGGTCGTATTTGTCCGATTCTTGGTTTTTGTCCTGGTGCTTTAATGATAATATTAATTTTTTCTTTTTCAACTTCTAACATAGTTATATCCTCCTTTATTTATTAATTTCTCTAATATCTAAATCTACATAATAATCACCACCACATACAAGGTGTAATCTGTGGTTTATTTCAATTTTTTGTTCGTATGCTTCTTCGTATGTGTCGAAGGTTCCATAAATATTGCCAGTGCTAACTTCATATAATTCGTATTTCATATTATACCTCCTATTATCCTAATATTACTAATTTTTGTGTGTCTGTTGTTACAGAATCATAGATAAGCTCTCCATTATCTGTGATGCCTTCTACATCGTGTACGGTTAATCCATAGAATAATCCGTGGTATCCGTTTCCTTCGTTATCATCACCGACTACGATAATCTTGTCGCCATATCCATCTCTTACTGCTTCTGCTAATTGGTTTGCTAAATCTCTAACTGTTAATTGGTTCATACTCTTACCTCCTAAAATGTCTCTAATAATGACAAAAACATTATACTCCTTTCGAAGTATAATGTCAATGTCTTTCTGTGTGCTGGAGAAAATATTCCTATTTCTCTATTGATATAACAATCATTGGTACAATCTGAGTATATACCCAGAGTTGTGAATCAATGTATTTTTGTTTCTCTCTGTGTGTGATTGGTTCTGCTGGTGCGATCGGATCGTGTAGCTTTACTTTGCATCCAATTGCTTGTTCAATTTCCTTCAAAGCTTCTGGCAATCTGGCGATCATTTCTGGATCCCAGAAGTAGTCGCTGGACATAACTGTCGATCCACTGCGTTTTAGTTGTGCGATCACATTTTCGAGATCTTCCTGCACGCTTTCTCTTACAGGTCTGCTGGCTGTGTATGGTTTGATCTTTCCTTCATTAATATATTTATCTTTCATTTCAATAATAACTTGGATGTTTCTAAGGAAGGCTGGAGCGATCCTGCCAGATTTACACATAATTTCTGGTGTTATATTAGACACAATCTCTGTTTGCCAGTTTTTTCTGGAAGGTATATTTTTTACATTTGTTATGTAGTCGAGCATACTCGTCAATGAATCTGGATCAGAGTCTGAAGTCGTATAGACTCCAGCCTCCTCCAATTCACGCTTCAATATAAGAAGTGAGATGGCGAGATGTAGATCAATATCCTGTACAGCCTTTGGTACGTCGTATTCTCTTAGTCTTGTAGCCATATTCTCACCTCCTTAGTGTGCATAGACGGCGGTTTGTTCGCCTGTCTTTTTGTAACAGCGTTGACACATGTCGCAGGTGATTGGATCACCGTTCTTTGTTTTAGCGTGCTTTCCTTCTTTGGTTACTGCTGGGCAGTGATGCATATCTAATAAGCGATCAATATCTCCTTGTGGAAGTTGATTGCTCTTTCTATTAGAATCATCGTATTCGAAGATGTTGAAAGTATTTTTTGGATACTTTGCTAAGAATGCATCTGCACAATGATGCCATTGGCTGATGTTAATAATAAAGTTTGGAGCGATCTTATTAACATTCTCAGCGTTGTTGTCTAAGAATTGGTCGATTGCTTCATAGTTCTTTGTGTAAACAGAGAAGATAACTTCTGGATGAAGTTTTGCTCTCTCGTTCCAGTTTTTAACATCTGCGCATGACTCAAGTTCGCCAGATACATTAATACGCCAGATTTTTACTCGACGGTCGTCAAGTTTTCCAGTGTCTTTATACTTCTTATTCTTTTGATCGATGAATTCGTCAATTGCTTTCCAGACAGCGCCTGATCTAAGCATTAGAGTGTTTTGGCCCCATGCTTGGATGACTGCATTATGGTGAAGACGTGCAGAGTTAACTGCGTAACAGCCTCCATTAAAGCATCCTTCGCAGTGCTTGCTACAGGTTCCAGCGATATCTGTTAACAATCTTCCATCTTTAAGAACGAGAAGATGATCAGCATTACCTGGAAGTGTGCTGAATGTCCAAATTCCTTTTCCTACCTTGCTATTACCTTGAGAGATATGTAAGTGTAGATCTGAAGAGTCTACGAGATAAATTGGTTGTTGCTTTGTTACGTTTTTCATGATTTTTTCTGACATAGTAGTATCCTCCTTTAAATTAAAAACATCTGTCTACAAGATCATTAAATAGATCTGTTTCTTCTTTGGTTAAAAATGTTGCTACGTCTGGTGTGCCTTCCCAGATTTGTATAACTGCGGACGCTGTGTCCATGACAAGGCCATCGTTCTCTAGATCTACAATACAATCACGTTCGTCATCGATCCAGAACCAGCAGTCCATTTTGTTTGCGTGTGTGAGTTTGTCCAACATGTTCTTTTCTTCAATTGTTAATTTAATTTCGTTCATCATATTCATACCTCCTATAATGTCGTCATCAACATTATACTCCTTTCGGAGCATAACGTCAACGACTTTTTTAATAATTATTTAAGTTTTTTGTTTTGTGGTGGTTGCTTTCTTGTGCTGATCTCTACAATATTATCGAATTTAATATTGTAAACAGGTGCATCAGAGCCTTGAAGTTTCTTCTCGCCAACGATCTGTTTTACCTGATCATATGTGAGTTCGCTTCCATCTTCTGCGAGATAGACAGATGCCTTTGGGGCCTTTACAGTTTTACCTGCAGCGACACGAAGGTATAAAACACCTTTATGTTCAATTACCCAGCCTTCGTATCCTTCTACCCATTGTCCCCATGGAAGTGGGCCTGGATCTGATGGTGCGTCTGCCATGTTTGCATAATTAACACCGAGCCTGATCACGATCGTGCTGACTTTGGTTATACCTTTGCCAAGATCTTTAGTCTTCTCGAGAGAGACGTATTGTCCTGCAGTTTTGTTTGCTTTTGCTTGATTGATAACGCTATAAATTAATTCTTTCTTCATATTAGTGTACCTCCTATATTATAATGTTTTGTTTAATTGTGCTACGATAAGTTTGCGTTCTTCGCAATACCAATAATCTGCCACTTCTCTATCGCCATGTGTTTCTAGATATTCATCTGCATAATCAGGCTCGATATTCTTAGGATCTGGTAATTCTTTACCTTCGAATACAGCGATATACTTTGCTTCTGGATATTTTGTTTCATATACTTCTAATAATGTCATATTCATTACCTCCTTACCATTCTAAAGTTAAATCTGGTTCTAAGATTTTAGCCCCATGTTCTCTGATGACGTTTAACATTACGCCATATACATAATCGTAGTTCTCTTGGTTGTTTAGGATCTCCTCAAGATCTCTCTTGAGGGATTCATATTCATCTTCGCTAACTATAACGATAAATGTTAGATCGTTGTCAAGTTCTTCATAAAATGCTGTATCAATAACTTTAATGTACTTCATATTAACATACCTCCTCGTTCTTGTTTATTGCTGTTATAATATCAATTCCAGTACCCATAATATGTAATGGCTGCCAGCTGTGATTTTCAAAATCTACGATTGTTTCAATACAACCTTGGATGGTACCCTCTAAATCAGATGCGCCATAAAGGTATTGTAATAATCCTAGCTGTCCTTTTTCTTTACTGCAAACCATTAGGAAAGTAATATCGCTTGATGCGGTACCTTTATATCCGATGCCTTCGTATAGGTCATAATGTAATCCTGTCCTCCTGCTTTCGATATGGACGCCTTGTCCGTTGTCGTAAATAACTTTTAAATCTTCTTTAGTTGTTTTAGTTGTTAGTATTGTCATAGTTCGTACCTCCTTATTGTTCGTCTGCATATATTACAGAATTATAGGTACATCCTTCTGAATCTGTATATACGCCGTGTTTAATGATTGCGTGAGAGAGTTCCTCTCTTTGTTGATCTACGAGTTCTTTTACTCGCTCTTTACCAAGTATCTCTTCATACTCAGACATGTATGATCTGTCGCAGTATCCGTGGCCATACCACCATTGATTGATAACTCTAAATGGATCGTCGCCATAAATGAGACATGAATTAATCATCTCAATGCAGTTGAGTTCTGTAAATGTGCGTTTATCTTCTTCAGATATAGGCATCTTTAGATTGTCTGGATGTCTGCATTCATTTCCATAATATTTTGTGTTTAATTGATCTCTTATTGCTTCTAATTGTTTACGTGTCATAGCTGTATCCTCCTTTTTATCCATATATAACTTCGCCATACATAGCGCATTGGAATATTGCATCAGTGTCCCAGAAGTCGCCTTTGTCGAGCACTTTTTGCACATTTCTACATCCAGTGGCGTAACCTTCTTCGAAATATTTTGCCAAGCCTGATTTAATTTCCTCAAGGCCAACTGCATACCAGTCGCCGCCTTCTGGTTCTTCATCGCTATTCCAATCCCAGTCTGATTCTGGGTCTAATAACATAATTTTTTTGCCATTAAAAATCATTCTAGACCAAATTTCTTCAACACAAAGATTTTCTCGGCCTTCAGCTTTTAGTTCGGCTTCAGCATCTTTATAATCTTGTTTGTTTTCTGATTTCCACCATCTGACGCCACAACAGTCACATACTGTGTTAGCGATAAGATCTGTCAATTGATCTTCTGTGATTTCGAGTGTTTGTGTTACATTAAATTTTGCTTTTTTCATATTTTTATCCTCCTTATTCTTGTACTACAGGTTGTGGTTCCATACCGTGTGCTCTACAGATAGCTGCCACTTCCTCGTGTGTTAATTTTCTAATTACTGTGATTCCGCCAGATATAAGCCATCTGACTTTAGCTGCTGCGTTGGTTGTATACCAATAATATCCGTTTACAGGAATCTTACGCAAGCATTGATATCTCTTGATCTTGGACTTTGCCTTTGCTTCGTCTGTATAATCTACAGCGTCATCAAGCTCGACTTCACACCAGACAGTGTCGGCAGCTTGGAATAACTTACGATCTGGTTGTCTTTTTCCGATATGGTCTGCGAATGGTATTTCTGTTAAATGCCAGCCTGGACGATATGCAAGCTTATGTAGGCCTTTAGCTTTTACTTTACCGTCTGGTGTTTGTTCACCTTCTTCTGCATCCATATGTACACCGATTGGTATAACTGTTTCTGTCTTGATATATAATGGGTGAAGTTCGTTGTTTACTACTCTGAATAATTTGTAAGCTTTCATGGTTGTATCCTCCTTTTATTTGTTTTCTGTTTCTACGGTTTCTGCTGCTGGTCTTTCGTACCCGCTTTGATCTAATATATATTCTTTGATTGTTTCGTAATTGCGTTCATCTACTTGGATGGCTTGCATTACTTGAATCAAATATACAGTTTTTTGGTCTGGTGTTGTACCTCTTTGTATTTGTACGCCTGAGAGTAAAGGTGTAATTGCCTTTAAAACTTTTAAGTCTTTTACGATTTCACATACATCGATGTCGTCGCCAAGCTCGCCAGGCCAGATTTGTTCTACTTTATTAATTAATGCGTCTATGCTTTTCATTATTTATTTCCTCCTTCTGCTGTTTCTTCGTCTACAGGTACGCCAAAAGCCTTTTTGACTTTTATTTCTAACTTTTTCATAGCACGAGTCTCGAGTTGATCAACGGCTTGTTTGCTAATACGACCACCAGACTTATTTGTGTATCCAGCTTCATACATGCATTGAGCTGTTTCTTCAAGTGTTCTTTCTATGCCATCCACAAGCCCCCATTTAAATATAATAACGGCTTGCTCTCTTGGTTTAAGTTCTTTGACCGCTTTCATAAGTTTCTCATGACGTTCTGTCTTAATAGCGATTTCTTCTGGAGATAAATCTTCAGATGGTACAATATCTCCAAGAGTAGCGTCGTGATTAGTCTTATCTGTGTTTACAGTAGCATCAAGTTCAATTAAATGAGTAGACTGTATAATTTGAAGTAAATCTCTAATACTCTCTGCATTGAATTGGGATCCCATTTCACGAATAATTTCTTCTTCGGTTGGATCTCTTTCTAAAACAGTTTTAAGCCAATCAATAACTTTAGTAATGGTTATTGCTTTAGCTAAAGTATGAGTAGGAACTCTAATAGTGCTACTATCTTGGCTCATAGCTGCGATAATATATCGATTAATCCACCAAACTGCATAAGATGTGAATTTAGTTTCATGATCAGGTTCGTAGCTTTTAATAGCTTCCATTATACCTAATACTCCTTCTTGAATAAGGTCTTCGAATTCAAGACTACCACATCTGTAATTAAATCTTTCTGTCTTTTGTCTAACTGCATCGATAATTAGACCCATATTACCCATAACGAGTTGGTCTATTGCATAAGTGTCGCCAGCTTTCGCTTTAACAACATATTCGGCTTGTTGATCGAAATCTAAAACTGGATACATTTTCTTGTTTCTTTCGTAATCTTTCATAAATTCTGTGTATGACATAATTTTATCCTCCTGTTTGATATTATAAATTTTCTTGTGCTATTTTTTGGTATTTTTTAACATCCTCTAAGTTAATACTTGGAGTACGAGCCAAAAAGTCTGAACAATCAAATTGCTGTGTTGTTGTTAAAATCCAATTACATTTCTTAAGTAAAAAGAAAGCATTATTGGCATGGATATGCGTTGTAAATGTTGCTTTTTCTTCTAAGAAATCTTCAGTATTAATTTGCCAGAAAAACCAATAGTGAGTAGGGATTTTTGGTTGTCCTGATATAACTTTTGTTAGTTGACGTTTATATTCAGTTGAAATAAGTGTTGAGATGACTTTTGTATTTTGAAATTCTAAATATTTTGTCACAATATCTGGTAAAGCATCAACTTGATAAAATGTTTTTACAGTGATAATATCATAGATAAGACTACCACGGCTTATACCTTTTATCATTTTATATTGTCTACCAATCTTAAGATCAGCTTCACCTTTGAGTAAATATTTATATTGTTTGAGACTGTTATTAAAAGAAATTTCTATTATTGTAATCTTATCCATCATACTATCCTCCTATTAAAAAATCTTTCCGTATTTTTTGTACATTTCGACCATGCTATCTAAAAGTGTTTCCTTGTAATCGTTCATTTTTTGAACTTGTATACGTACACCTTTTTTGTTATACATTTTCGCAATCTCAGATGATAATTCAACAATTTGTTGTGTATACCATTGTATATCACTTTGTTCAGCGCTCAAAACCTCGTCTGGGGAAACAAGGTTTATGTCTTCTCTCTCTTGTTTAGATATTAGACCAGTTTCGCCATACCCTTCTTCATTTACGATTATTTTTTTAGTAATATAATCAAATAAAGGTTTGCAAGACCAGATATGAATTATTTTGCCTTCATTATAGAGGACACCATTTTTGTCACAACCGTAAACAAGTTTGATGATATCCCCATCTTTTAATTCCTTTTTTGAGACTAATACATAGTCAAAGACTTTTTTATTACCATTGATTCTAATACTTACACATTGTGCCATAATAGTGTCCTCCTTTATATCTTTATTTTATTCTTCTTCTGCTTCTGTTTCTGCAGTTGTTTTTGCTAATTTTGCAAGCCAAGCTTTGTCTGGTCTTGGTAAATCTGGAAGGTCAACTGAATAACACCAACCACTTGGTGAGACATTTCTGCCATCATTATTCTTAAATGTTACAAGACCTCTCTTAGATTTTGCCCATTCAACAATAGCGGCTGCTTGTGTTTCAGTAATGCCGTAATCATGTTTAACATATGTTTGGTTAATTCTACCATCACTGGTAATACCAATAGTTACAAGTGACTCTTCTGGACTATTAGCGTATCTAAGATACATAACAGTATATTCGCCACGAGCAATGGTATCAGCGTATTGTCTAAATACACAATGATCCATATCATGTCCTTCTTTTTCGATAGATCCTACAACATCTTCGCCATAGATTTGAGTTGGTTTAATAACCACATATGGTTTAAAGATTGATGACTCTTTACGAAGTGTTTCTGTACTTTCTAGCTTTTTAAGAGCATTATTTCTAGCAGCAAAGCTATCTTCGATGCGTTTACGTTGTGCTTCTTCAATCTTAGCTCTATATATCTTGAGTGCTGTATTGGCAGCTTTTTCTCTTTCCGATAATTCTTGTAAAGCTTTATATTGATCTGTGCCTAGACTAAATTCGATGAATATCTTATTTTCTTCTGGACTCCAACCAAAATCTTTAAATTGGAAATAAGCACTACAAATTTCTCTGTAACGTCTATTGGCATCATAAGAGTTGTTACTTTCTTTACCAAATAAAGCATCCAATCTATTTGTCATTTTGTAAACAGATTTAAGATCTTCTGGATAATCTGCGATATCGAGATATCTACCTGTACCGCAACGCCATGTATTTCTATCACGGTTATCTAATGTCATATATTGATCAACTAATTTACTATTATTAGCTGTTAAAATACCACCTTCGACAAGCTTCTTCATAGTTTTATATTTTGTTATAAATGTATTAAGGTTAATATCACCCATATCACTCATAAGGAAATTAAAACATGGTTTATTCATATTTAACACTTCCATTAAAGATCTACCGTCTGGATTACACCCTGGAAGTACATCTGTTAATGAATTACAAACATAATTCCAGTTATCAGCTTCGCCTGTAATCTTTTCTGCAAGACTAAATGCAAGGGTCTTATAATTACCTTTAATTAGTTGTTCAATAAAGAGCATACCAAATGGTAATTTACGAAGCAATTTAACTTTTGGAAGATCGAAATCTTCAAGACCACATTCGGCAAGTGTCTTCATTAACTCTTTATTACTAGAGTTTTTATCTTCATTCCATTCTGTGAACGAAACTTTATCGATCTCACATTTTTCAACAAGGTCATTTCTAAGAGCACCTAAAAGACGGTGTGAAACCCTATTAAATTTGCCCGTATTAGCATTAAGATAGTAGATATTGACTGGTGTCATATCTGCCATTTGTAATTCACCACGTGCAATTTCGACTACATCTGTGGCTCCTGCTGAGCTGATGCCAAGAATATAGTGATAAGTTGGTCTTCTATGTCCTGGTAGTGGACGAGTGATAACCAAAAGTCTTGTTGCAGAAACGTCTTGTGCGTTATTATTGCGACCGTAGTAAGTTCTAGTGTTATTAAGAGATGATATCTTCCCTTCCTTTGTTTCTAATACATTAAGTATATGAGCCTTTACTCTTTCCCATGTACTTTCGGATAAGTCTGAACCCCCTGGGAATGTATCATCAGCACCAGTGTGGTAGTAGTCATTACAATACCAGCTACGTGAAATAGCACTAGGATCAATACCGTATCTCTTTTGTGGCTCTTCAAGCCCAAGTTGAGATAATACGACATCAAAGTTGTATGAATCCCCGCCAGTGTAGTTAAAGATAACTCTTGTTTTGTTTGGAATTATTAATATTTTAGTCAATAAATCGTAAGTATTGATTGAATTTGATCCATTATTAATCCAACGAACAGAAGTCGTATCTCTGTTGTAATAAGCATTCTCAGAAGGGATACTAAATCTATGATAAATATTTTCATTGCGTCCATAATTACCATGTTCTTGGACAATTTTTACTTTATTTGTAAATATTAGTGGTTCTTCCCATGTGCATTCACCGTAGGTATTTTTAATAATAGCGATCTCATGGAACAATCCGTCACCTTCCATTGAATTGAAGCAATGAAGTGTTACTTGGTAAGGGACTGCTTCTGAGAATACATAAATACAGTTAGCTTCGGCGTAATCATCACTTGTTAAAACAAAGTTTTCTTCTGGATGTTTCCGAACGAAATCTATAAATTGTACAGCTGTGAAAATTTGGTTATATTTTTGTACAAAATAAATTTGCGTTTGATTAGTATCATAATCTTGCTCATACTTTTGTACAGTAAATCTGCTTTTAAAATACACAGTTGTTGCACCATTTAATACCTCTAAAGAGATTGGTGCACTTTTAAAGTTACTACCTGACATTAATGTGAATAAATTTTCTAACATAGTTGTATCCTCCTTTAATTATTGTTCAATATATAAAATAAAATCTAATGCTGATTGGAAGTTTTGTGCCTCCCATTCTTTTGTTAATTTTTCATATCCATCTGGATCTTCGTCTCTGAGTTCTAATACTGCTGTATGCAAACGTCCGTAAAATCCTTGGGATTGAGCTAGTGTTCTGATTAAATTAATTATTTCATTCATCTTCATATTTGTGTACCTCCTATTATATGTGTTTATTTTTTATTTGTCAAATACTTTTTTGCATTAAAATGCAGTCCTTAACGGACTGCACATAATGCACCATAACTGCTCTTAATTGAGCTAGCTTTAACTTTGCCCTTTGTTGCTTTTGCCCAATCAATTAAGAATTGAACAATATTAAATGTTTTGTTGTAAACCTCAAGCCCACTATGATTATATGCAATGCTTTGAGCTTCTTGGGTTAAACTACCATTTTGATAACAGTGTACTTGTCTGATCTGACCGTCATTTAATACCTCTACAGTATAGAATGGGCTATTAATCATATCAGATCTACGTAAGAACATAATATTATCTTTACCACTAATAATTGCATCAACATATGTACCAACACAATGAGAGAGAGTGTGTCCTTCGTTCTTAAGATCTGCAATATCTTTTGGAGCAATAATTTCAAGGCCAGATTTCTCATCTTTCCAACAGAGTGGCTTAACTCTATCCATTGCTTGAACAAATAGTTGGTTGTTTGCCTCATCTTGATAGAAGCTTACCCAATAAGATATTTCATCATGTAAGAATTGGAGCATATCTCCGCCTGAAAGTTTGAGTGACAATCCAACAAGTTTTCCATCTGCTTTAATTTCTTGAATTTGAGTATCTCTAAAGCGGCGGCCATATTGATAAAACATCTCACGCGCTTCTACACGTCTGTTTAAAACAGGATCGGTTGTTCCCTCAATATATGATACAAAACGAGTGCCGGCCTTTGGAATTAAAGGATAGCGCTTTTCATTCCAGATATCTGGGACATTTGGCTTTACAGATTGGATAGCCTTCAATTTTTCTCTCATGTTATAATAATCTCTAAGAGAATAATCAGATAGCCCTGATTTCCATAAATCTGATAATAAATCAAGCTTTTGCTTAGCAGTGAGATTATTAAAGAATGGATATTGTGTAAGAGCAACTATACTGATACCCTGTGATTCATAGTCATAACCTGTTTTCTTTTTTGCCTCAACAAGATCAAGAAGTCTTGAGAAGGAATCCATATCTAAATCACTTAAATTATGACCCAAAAATGCCTCTATGCCGTATAATTTATACATTCCACGATAATATTGAGTTATTTTTTCAGGGCCGCTATACCAGCTATTGTTTGTCCATACGCATTTTTTAACTGCATATTTACTATCTAAAAGTCTTAATTGTTCCATAGTCATACCCAACATCTTTTTCAGATTCTTTTCTTTACTTAAATACTCTAGTTGAGCGCTACGTTCATAACGACAATAAGAATTTATATAATAATTGGTTGTAATTTTAGATTCTGATTTATTTGGAATTAGCCACTCTTCATCTTTATAATTTTCTATACATTTAAGATACAAATTAAATAATTTAGATTTTAAAAATTGTTCAAGTATTGGCTCGCTTGTACTAAATATAAACGCAAAGACATCTGACGTAATACGAGTATCGCTAACAATTTCATTTAATTTACGAAGTTCTGCGCCTCTCCAACCAACAATAATTGAAGTTGTTGGATCAACATTTTCTAAAAGCCATCCTATATTACTCTTAGCAAATAGTTCTGATATACCATTTTGACAGTGAACAGTAGTTTTTAATGGATAATTAGGCGCTGGGTCTATAGATGAATATCTATATTTAGAATAATCGTTTAAACGAATATTATCTCTAATATAGTCGTAACTTGGAACTGGGAAACTCCATACGCCCCTATTGACATTACATTCTGCATAGAAACGCTTTTTTGTTTTTACATTATAAGTAAATATACGACGTTCGTTTTTATAATAATCCTCATATTTTGAAGGTGTGACCAATAGCACAATTTCGTCCCCAATTCTATACCAGTCAGCTTGTGGATTTTCGTTTGTATTCTCAGTAGACCAAGCGTCAAGTTTATTTATTAAATCATTAACTCTGCTTTCTTTATTATCTAATTGTGCACCAGTATTTTTCTTAATTAATATTAAATCTTTAAGGTCCCTAAGCTCACTAGGTTGGTAAGAATCTTTTTTGTGCACTTTTTGTAAAAATCTATTGTTTAGATCTGTGTTTTTATCTAATTCAAAGAATTGTGAAATTAATGTTTTTGTTGGTTGAGCAAACATTATCCCTTCGTTTTGGCCACCTGAAATATATTTATTTCTTAGATCGCCAATAAATCCAAATTGTTGTGCTGCTGGAAGATATTCTTTAAATGTTTTTTCGCCGGTTACAACTGCATGTTTCTCTATATCTTCGTTTGTTTCTACAGGTATATATTTACCTTTATAATATACTACATAAAATGGTTCTATTTCTTCAGCATCAGCATAATATACTTCTAAGACATAAGCCATTGTCCTGTTTTTATATACACGTGTTTCTGAGTCAAGGATTTTGAATTGTCTACCATCGATATTATGAGTTGCAAAAGTATTACGATAGAGATATGGTGGCCAGTTACATAAGAATGTGTCTTCTTCTGTTGAATTTTTAAAGTTTGAGACTCTTCCATAAACTTGCCAGGAATGATAAGCGTAACTCTTGACGCTTAAATAGTTATCCTTTTCTGAAATATAAACACATGTTTTATACGTACCTATACCAATCTCTCTGTAGAAAGTTGTCCATTGATCTTGTGGTTTCTTGGCATGCATTACACCATTACGGGTGTATAATACCATTGTTTCCTTGGTCCAGTCAATATCTGGAATTAAGTTAATATTTGTGTTCTTCATAGCCTTGCCCTCCTTATTTTTTAATATACTTTTTAAAACTAACAATTCTTACTTTATACTTTCTTGCTATAAAGCCTGCTGCCAATTCGGATGGATGTTTTTTCAAAAATTCTTTGTTATCAGATGTTTTTAAGAAATAAACTTTATCATCACCTTTCTTTGTTGCTACCCATGCATATGTGTTACATTTAATCATCATATTCATATCCTCCTTGTTTATATCTATATTTATTTTAATTATTTTCGAATTTAAAGGCGACCCTTTCGAGCCGCCTGTGTGATTAATCATACGTAAGATGGATCTAAATATTCGTATTCATAATCATAATAATTGTTACGAATATTGTCCGCCTCTGTTTCTATTGTGCATAAGTCATTTTCTGTTAATGTACGTGCACATTTTTCAAAATCTTCTATTGTCTCAATAAATTCTTCTGCCGCTTCGAGTGCGCAAATAAAACCATCGATATATCCGCCACGTCGTATTTTTGCTGCACGGTCTTTGATGTCTTGAGAACAATATTTATCAATAATATCAAATATATTGTTTTCTAACTCAACTTCTTCGTTATTAATTGTTAAAGTTACTGTTGGCTCGTGCCATGTTTCATATACAGACATGTACACGGCTAATTTTGTTAATGTTCTTGGGCTAAATTCATAGCCATTATCAAAAAAATTTGTCATATCTTATTTCCTCCTTTTAAGTTAAGGGACAGGATTTCTCCTGCCCCTAGCTTGAGTATTAGTATTCGTCATCCTCATCATAACATTCATCTTCGTAGCCTTCTTCGTCGTAGTATTCATCTTCATCAGACTCTTCTACAACTGGTTCCTCAATACGGCCTTTAAGTAATTCCACAGCTACTGGATGAGGTAAATCGCCCTCGACATCAGAGATATCTGAAACAAGATTGCCGTTGAAATCACGGGCTGTCTTGTCATCGATAATCATATATCTGTTGTCGTATTTCTCGATCTCATCTGTTACGTTGAGTTCTGCATCTACAGCATCACGTGCTACAGCTGGATCTGAAACCATTCTGCCGCCAGGAAGTTTTGCCGCCATAATTCTGGCTGCATCTTCGTCTGCCTTGCGCTCTGCTTCTGTATGTCCAACTGTGAAACAATCACTAATTGCACCTGGAATTGAAACCATTCTTGTGACATAACGTCCAGAGATTTCAACTTCTCCAATACCTGGTTGGCAGATTGTTTGCAATATTATATCGCCACGAGAAATAGCGATCTTCATTGCTTCTTTATCTGCTTCAAGTTCTTCTTGAGAAGTACCCATTGCGAAGCATCTGTGTCCTTGATATTCAAAGACTTCATCGATCCAGTGGTTTCCACGTGTACCGCAATATGTCTCTGCAGGTGCGACCTTATCTTCTCTGACATCTACCATTGTTTGCATGATCTTGCTTGGTTCGATGCCTTCAATAAGTTTTGCATTAGCTTCTGCTTCTGCTTGAGCGATAGCTGCGAGTCTATCTGCCTCTGCTTTTGCTGCTGCTGCTTCTGCTGCTCTTTGTTTTGCTTCATCTTCTGCCTTCATGGCGTTCAAAAAACGATTTTCTTTCATTTTCTTGTCCTCCTTTCCTACTAAAGTTTTAATTGTGTTATTTGTTGCTGCTGTTTGGTTGTTCTTGACTTCTGCCATAGTTCTGTCCTCCTTTTTTTCTGTTAAATTTTCATTTTCTACACCATTGTTTGCTACTGTGTTTTTGTTGTTGTTAATTTCTTTCATATTACACCTCTTATATAATACTTCTTTTCGTTGATTTTGTCAACTACTTTTTTTACAAATTAAATATTATCGATTACTGCGTTGCCTAAGTAATAGACAAAACTGCCTAGTACTATATTCAACACCCAATACCCCAATACAGTAAGTTCGCTTTGGGATATTGGTGCGAATATGGCAACAGTAATCAATATATACGCTATTACTAACGCAATTTTGGTTACTGTTGCCTTCATACTACTTACCCCAGACGCCCTTGTTCTTGACTACAAACTTCTTATTCTTGTTGGTATTTTGCTTGAGTTCAATAATATCATCAAACTTGATATTGTAACAATTTGCTGGGGCTGAATCCATATTACTCTTAGCAACCTTAGATTCGACCTCTGCACGTGTTACTGGTGCGCCATTCTCGTCACAGAATGAAGTTTGTACTTTGTAGTCACCACGGCTTGGCTTTGTAATTCTGAGATATAATTGCCAATTTGTGACTGGTTTTGGTATTTCAAGAATTTGAGCACGGATTGAAGCAATTTGCTCTTTTCCAGCACTACGAATGACTTTACTCATAATAGGTTGGAGAGCCAATTTTCTTTCTTTTGGCTTAGTAGGGAGACCAAGACTATCTAAATCTAAACCAACAACTTCTGCTATGATTTTAGCACATTCATTAACATATGTGTTTTGTGCTGTGCTTAATCCTTGGGAATGCTCTAGAACATATCCTGTCCAGTCGAATTGGCCATTTCTCTTATACCAATGTCCCCAATCAAGTGGGCCACTAGTGGATGGATCTAAACCTGCTGCTATCTTGTCTTGTTTCACTGAAGCGATGTTTCTGTAATCTACACCAATACGGCAAGTCATTACGCTTGTCTTGATATAGTATCCTTTTTCACCCTTTATTTTCTTCCCTGTGATTGGGTCTGTCTTGACATACTCTAAGAGTTTTGTCTTTTTTAAAGTTACGTTTTGTCCGTTTGGAACGGAATTGATCATTTGAAATACTGCTGAATTTCTCATACGCATTACCTCCTATAAAAATTATTTATTTATAACATAATGGCATTCGCCATGTGCTATTTGGAATCTGCCGCGATCTGCGACTATGTATTTGTCTATATAATCTTTTGCTTCTTGTAGTGAATGGAACTCTACTTCTACACCTTCCTCATTTTGAGCATAAAGTGGTACATAGAGTTTCTCACCATCTGATGTCTCTATATATGCTGGTGATAATATAACCCAACCATCTACTTCTTCAATTGTATTGCCCTTAGCATCTTGCCAAATATGTGGAAAATGATGAATGTTATATCCTTGATATTCGATTGTTTCTGTCATTTTTCTGTCCTCCTATATTTTATTACCAGCGATGATAGATGGTGACAGAACTGTCTTCATCTTCATATCTGTGTTTTTCTTTTTTTACACTGTTGTTGTTCATATATTCTATTGTTGCTTCTGCGATAGATGCAGGCATGTCTATATATGTGCCCGTTTTTTCATCAACCAATACAGCTATAATTGTACCCATAAGTATCTCACCGTAATGTGGTATACTAATATTTGGTTTTAATTGTTTTATCTTACCAACGCAATCTACAACAAAAATTATATGTCTATCTTTACCCGCGTCTATAACATAAGGTGCAACATAGATTGCTTCAGTTTCGTCACCAATTATTGATTGAAGTGTTTCTTCTGATGCTTCGATGACTTTTGTTGTTGCTGTTAATTTTGGTTCCTTTATTACTACTTTAATTTCTGCCATATTTCTATCCTCCTAATTTATTATTCCCAATCTATTATATTTTTGTCTAAATCTAATATTACTCTTCCATATTCGACATACTCACCGTCGCAATAGTATCCGTAACAATATTCGAATTCATCTGCGATAATTTTGTCTGCTCCGATTTTTTTAGCATACTTTACTGCATCATTAAATTTTTTGAAGGACTCTTCGTTTTCCCCTTCTTCATCTACAATAAAGGTTGCATTTCCGCGTCTCTCAACTTTACGTAAAATTTCTAAATACTCTTGTTCTGCTTCCTCATAAATTTGCATTTTACCCATTTTTGTATCCTCCTATATTTAACGTGCATGTCCTGCACGAGCTATTACTGATCCGTTATTATCTTTTAATTGAGTATATACTCCACCGTATATTCCTTTACAATAAAAGAATGTACAAACTTTCTTTTCGATTTCGAATCCATCGGCATCTGTTTCTTTAAGCATAATTGTATACTCATTATTGTTGCCAATGCCGTATGCGTGATATACATTACTGAATGATAACCCCATATGTTCTACTGATTCACGGAACCACTTAACTAAAATTGTCCATTTGTCGTTAGAGTAATCTGCTGCTTCTAATACAGCCTCACGTTCTGGTGCTTCAAAAAAGTTCCAAAATAACATTTCGACCATTGATTGATAATAAGCTTTGTCTTTCTTTTCTTCTGCCATAGTTTTGTCCTCCTTATTTTCTAAATTCATTGATTTCTTTTAAGATGTCGGTATTAAATTCGTATTCTGGATAACCCGACCAAGTTGATCTACCTGTTGGTTTTGCTATATTGTTCTGTTCTAAGAACGTTGGTGCCCAAAAACAATTCATTATGTCTATAAGAGCACAATTTTCGTTCTTAATATTAAATTCTGGTATATTGATGCTTAGTGTAGCCCAAGGAAATCCATCTGAATCATAGGATTGAATGAACAATCTATCTTTGTTTTCATATCTACCTTTCTTTAGATAGAGATTCATAGAACTACCGTAACATGTTGCTGGATATAACTTTTTCATACTTTAGTCCTCCTTATTGTTTATATTTTATATTAAGTTTGTTTAAATATCTTATCACCTCTTCAGGTGTGTGTAAAGACATAAGTGTTTTGACGTTGACTACGGGTATGACTTCGAATGTTTCGATATCATGTCCAATATACTCCATTCCGATGTCATATGACTGATATTCATCATCGTATTCTTCAATAAAGTACTCCTCGTCTAAACCTTCTTTGATAACCTGTACCCAGCAAGGATCCTCGCGATCATCTGGAACTATATAACGGGTTTTCTTTTCACGAATACATTCTTTTAATTCATAATCATAGCCTACAATATCTTCTAATTCAAGAGTCTTTAATGCCTTGCCGGATAGTTCTTGATATCTTTCTGCTGCTTTTTGTGTTGTGAAATAATACTCACCGTTTGCTAATACTACTTCTTTTATCATATTTTTGTCCTCCCATTAGTCTAAAATTTTATAATATGCATCTGTAAATCCATCGTGTTCTATTATACGGAATAAGTCAACTAAGCTTCGTTGTATCCAATAATGTGTGTGTGGTCCTTCCGCGCCATTCCCAAGATAGATGACTGTAATTTTTTTATTTAACCAGCTAATTGGTAATTTAAAATCTCTAGAGACTTTTGTCCATCCATTTTTCTGTGCTTCTGTATCGATATAACTAGTGATATGATGCCAGTTAAAATGGATCTTATTTCTTTCTAACTCACACATCTCATAAAGGTAACCGTCATGCGGCGCAAATTTGAATCGCACCACTGTATCGGGATTATACAAAGACTTTCTACGCCCCATATTTTTCCAAATTTTAGCTATAGATTGTATATAGTCTTTTGGGAAAGAGATATCATCCCACTTACAACCATAAACATCCAATGACATTTCCGTATATGGGTGTTGTATTTTGTAAATTGCTCTTAAAAAGCAATCTGCACCACTAAGGGCTAACGTTTTTGCTGTTAAACCCTTATATAATGTTTTATATTCTATTTTTGGCATAATTTTGTTCTCCTATATTTCTGTTTCTTTTTTAAAGACGTAATAAAATTGATTAGAACTTATATCATCTCTATATAATTTACATTTACAACAAATATCTCGATCATGGTCGTAATATTGCTCTTTACAGGTATCGCATGGATCTGCATGTTCTATATAAATATGTGTATAACTGACAATATCGTCTCTACATATTCTTGCATCAAGACAGTTTGTGTCGCATCCTACTTTAGATGCAAATTCTGTACACTTTTTATCCAATTCATGTGATAAGTCACAATCACGATCAGCGTTATAATCTGGATAAATAAATAACTCATCTCTAGTTTTTTTACGGAATTCACGTAACTTTATATATGGATCTATAAGATTATTATATGCTTGATTGCGCTCTTGTTCTGTTTTATAAAGTTTTACTTCTACATCATCTGTACGTTCTTGCTCGTTAGAGTCTCCGTCGTAGATAAATCCGCCTTTAACAATAATTAATTCATATATTTTCATGTTTTTATCCTCCTTATTTTGTATTTTGTGATATAGATCTTATTTGTGTAAAAAGTTCTTCTTTTCTTGCTACTAATTTTTGGTATTGCTGTCTAGTTTTGGTAATAATTGTTTTGATCTCTGATATCGTATCTAAAGTGGTAAGCTCACAAGCAATTGTTACACTATCAATACAAGCTCCAAATGTACTACTAATATCCTGTAGACAAATACAAGTATCGACTAATAAATCAATAGCAGCGCTTATACGGTTAAATGTTGCTTCTATTTTTTCTTTATTTTCCATATTATATCCTCCTATATCTGTGTATACCCCGCCCGATATATACCGAGCGAGGTATTTTCTGTGCTAGATTCGCTCTACGATACGTCCCAACTCTACATTAGACTTGTCAATAACAACTACTACAGAGTCGTCGGCTATAATATTGCGTCCTGACTTCTTTTTATCTTTACTCTTTCCACCCTTTTTACCGCTCTCAATAATATTACCACCAAGGTAGCAAGATATGAGTTGATTATGACAGAGTGTTTTATTTCCTACGGTGAGTTTATTGGTCTTTTTGCCATCAACTTCATAAGAAATATTAAGTTGTACAGTAAATCTGTTATAGCCATTATTTTTAATAACAAGCCCAGGTACCTTTACCACGCCATTACCAGCATCTAACTTTATATAACGGCTAGATTTAAATTCCTTAGGGACTGCGTCTGCCGCTGCATCTTTAGCTGCTTGCTTAGCTTCCCAGTTTGCTGTCAATGCTTTATCATAAGAAAGATTCTTCTTATATTTTTCTGTATTGACATTTCCAGCTGTAGTGTTGGCTGCTGCTGCGTTTGCTGCTGCTTGGAATTGTTCTTCTGTCATAACAGAGATATTCATAATATCATCTGTACAGATTCCAAGTTCTGTTGCTACATTTTTAACGTCACATGGACTCATGCTTTTTTGCATTTTTCTGTTCTCCTTTTTTATAAAAGTTTTGTTGTTTTTGCTATTGTTATTGCTACTGTTGAGATCTTTTTCTGTTCTCATAAAATTTTGCTCCTTTTTTACAAAAGTTTTGGTTTTGCTCATCGGGTTGTTACTGTTAAAATTTCTGTTTTCTTTCATAATTTTATTCTCCATTTATTTCATTTTATCCTAAAATATTATGGTTTCTTTTTGCTGCTACAGTCGGACAGATCCACCAAGTACCTTCGTCTTGTGGTTTAAAACAAATCTCTGTTTCAGAGAGGATTCCGCCCCAATAATATGGTTCTCCATTTAAAGAATACGGTCTATTATATTCCTTACAGAGATTGATGTGATATGCCTCTTTATCTTCTTTACATTCTCTATATAAAGCTAATGCAGCTTCTTTTGCTTCTGTTAGTGTGTGATAGAATGTATCACAATCATAAGATTGAATAACTTCTTCGTTTTCGTTTATCCAGAAATAGCCGCCATGAGTGTATTGTCCTTGACCCATAACTTTGTGCTTTTCGATCCAGATTTCTGTATTGTGAGTATCGTGATCATATTCTCTAGTTGCAATTAGATAAATTGTACTTCCCATTTTTGGGAGATTTGGTAAATTTAATTTCTTTGTTTTTGACATAATTTTATCTCCTAATAAAATTTATTTTTTATTTATATTGTTTATTATTTTATCTATCTCTGGATATTTCTTTGCGAATATCTTGTTCGCTCTGTTATTTAGCCAGAGATGGTATTTTACTATTAAGGTTAGACCTCTTCTGCTTCCCATATCGTTTTCCTCTCATATCCAGGACCATAACATTCACCGTCCTTTAAGATATTACCTTTTTCTCTTTCTCTGAATTTTACATTCGAAAGTGCTCTTCCTGCGCTTTGAGCTGAAGTAAAATATATTTCATCGTCTTGTTTGTTGTATTTTGTTACTACAACTCTTGTACCATTATAAATCTGGCGATCTACTTTAAAGATCATATATCTTCTTTTTTCTTTTGCCATTTATCTATCCTCCAAAAACTTGTCAATTAAAGCTTCTGCTTTAATATGTTTTTTTATAATTGCGTTGATGTCCTCGTACTCTGTACAAGCAGCCATATCTGCCTCTTGTGTAGCGATGACTTCTTCGATATATTTATGTTTCTTGAGATATGTGAAAACATGATCTTCAAAGTGGCCCCATTTACCCATGTGCCATAATATACACACCTTTTGCTTAGAAGTTAAGTTTAGACCTAGCTTTTTAGCAATTCTTACACTACTTCTTGCGTGATGCTTGTATTTCTTCGCATCTACACAGATCTCTCCATCTTGGTAGTAATATGTATCTACTTTGCAAAGATCATGTGCGAATGCTATCACTGCACAATCATAGGCCGTTAAGTCGATGTTTGCACTTCTCTTGGCTAGCTCCATAGCTAAGGTTGCACTATGCACTAACAATCCGTGCTTATAGTTATGGTGGTGCTTTTTTGCACCTGGGGCATATTCATATTTCTTAGAATATTCAAAATTTTGAATACTCAAATCTTCTAATATTTCTAAAAATTTTTTCGATACGCTCTCGATTTTTTGTTGTTGGGGCCAAGAAGCATTTTGTAGAAATATTGGTTTTAAATTTTGTAAAACTTCTTCTGCTAATAATGTGTTCATTTTCTTTTCCTCCAGAATATTTTTAAGCCCACACCCCTTATGCCGTAAACTCAATACTTACGCATGCATAGGGATGTAGACTATCATATATTGTGATTTTAAATTCTGTTCAAGACTTCGTTATAGCTTAGATCATCGACATAAACATCATGGTCTTTAATACAGAATTTACTGCATCCGATCTTTTTTGTAAAATCTAATGCTTTTGCTATACTATCCATTGCTCTAACTTTTGTTAGAATAATTGGATAAAAACTGCTATCGTTCTTTGGTTCTTGTTTATATATAATATAATCATTACCAAAGAGTAAAATACTCCATGCTAAATTATCTCTAGGGGTACCTTCTTCTGTTCTAGCAATTACTAACTCTTTTTCGTAGAGTTGGTTGAATTGTCTTGCGTTGTTGACACTGATAATGTTTTCTGCTTTCATGTTCTTTTCTCCTATTTTAATATAATGTGTGACATATTTGTAATCTTTTTGTCAATAACTATAGCCTTGAGAATATCCTTGAAATCGTTTGTTGCGTTTGCTCTAGTTAAGAGCTGCTGGTCTATATTGATTATAGGAAGACATTCTCCATTCCAATCCTGGTGTGTCAAATATCTAGTAGAAACAAGGATACTACCAGAAAAGTTTGCAACGCCGTTATGTCCATAGTTAGCTGTTAATGTGAGCTCAATAAATTCGTGCTTGAAGTAATTTACGATTCTAACTTCATCTAACTCTGGAGTATCTCTGTAGACTATATCTTGTCCTAAGATTTCTGTTGCTGACAAATCAATATCTTGTTTTGTGTCACAAAATTCTTGAATTGTTTTTTTGATCATGTTTGTTGTTAAGTTTTTAATTTCCATATTATTTTTCTCCTTTATTATGGTTATATTAATAGCAGTATATCTCTATGTATATACTCTTATTAATATACCCAAGCGTCACCCCAGGGAGTCTAGCTCAACCTGAAATGACGCTTATACGGATATACTAACTAGCGGTTACTTGTCTTCACCACTATCGCTGTTGCTGTCTGAGTCATCTAACAAACCAAATATTTTATCCATATCAAAGTCGGATTCGTTAAAGTCTTCTTCCGTGTCAATACTATCAAAACAAATTTCTGGTACAGACTCTGGGATACAGACTTCCCAAGAATCATCTTTGTCTAAACCGAACCATTTATTTAAAGTATAAATTGTTACTTTTATGCCTATTGCAGTTTTAACAATGTTAAATACTGCACCTGCAGGAATAACATAGACAAGATTATACTTTGAATATTTTGTACTGATTTCTTTGTCAATATCTTCCATTGTTGCTGTACCACGTTTTGCTACATACTTGTCTACTATCCATTGAATTTGGCGCTTTAAAGTTTGCTTAAGCTCTTTACATTCATTGTGGAAGTATATTGCAACTGTATCGATATCATTATATACCTTGTTACGAGCTTTTTTTGCAGCTGCGATAATTGTATCGTCTTTTGTGTTTAAAGCACCAACATGAGGTAACATCGTAAAGATGACTTTAGCACATTCAGCGTATGGACCGTTTAAAGCCTCTGTTTTTAAGTTCTCTGCTTGAGTTCTTATACCTTTGATTTTTGAGGCTTCGAGGTAGATTTTTCTATCTGCTGCTGAAACTGCTCTTTCGTGGGCAAGTCTGATATCATCTTTGACTTGCTTAAGAGCATTTTCTGCTTTTACTAATTTAGACAAGCTGCCATCGATTTTGAGTTCTTTGTTTCCAGCGACTGTTTGTAGTTGTTTGGCTTCTTCTGACATATTTGTGTATGCTTGTCTAGCCGCTATAATCTTGTTTTCACTGTTAATCGTGATTACGCCAAGAGCTTCTACCATTGCACCAAAGTCTGCTGCCGCTTTTTTGTCGGCTTTCACTTTACGTGCTGCTGCCATTCTTGCCTCAATTTCTCTTTGTTTTGCATTGGCTTGTCTCATTGCATCAAGTTGTGCTGAGTAGCTTTTTAAGCTAATTTTGTTGTTATCTTGCTTCATAATCGTATCTCCTCTACCTTATTATGAATGGGGTAGATTTTCCGTCTTTATGGTCGGCACCAAATTTGTTGGTGTGTATTTCGGGATTTGAACCCATACTACCATTTCAAAAGAAATTAGAATACACATAAGTGGGCCTTTGTATATAGGCAGGCCCAAGCCTTGGGGGTTAGATTATATACTTGCATATTCTGGATCTGGATATAAATGCGCATATGAGTGTTTCTCTTTACGCGCTTTATTTACAGACTTTGTGAAAATTTTCCATTTTCGCTGTCCTTTGGACCCGTGGTCTCCATGGACGCTATGTTGTTTATATTCATAAGGTTTAATAGTATACTCATTATTTTGAGTATTTTGTATTAAATCTTTATGTCTAGTGTGTTTTCTTGGTGTTTTCCAAAGACAGACGAGGTATTTAACAACTTCATTGTTTTCGCATTTTAATTCGTATAATGCTTCATAACGAAGATTTTTTGGGTCAGATGCTTTCATCCAAAAATTGTAATGTTCGTTGTATTCTCCGTTTTCTAGTTTTATTAATTTTTCAATTTCTGCGGCCCATTTTTTGTGATTTTTTTCGTGTAATTTTTTTAATTTTTTTACACAGAAAAATTCATAAGAGTATTTGGCGAACCTGATTTGTTCTGGATTATCATAGTCAGGTGTTGTTGCTATATGTTTACTTGCAAGCAAGAAACATATAAAGAAAATGATTAAAGTAACCATAATGTTTCTCCTTTGTTAGAATTTTTTGTTTTTTATTTGACTTTTGCATGGGACTTGGGACCCACTGCTAGGCCTTACGGTCTGGTCTGACCGCCCTCGATCTTTACGGGCTTCCTTGGACCCACCCGTAAAGTATTACCGTTCCGCCGACAAGTGTGCCGCAAGGGCCTGTCGGAGTAAGAGGCTAAAACAAAACGCCCACAAGTGTGCATAGCTTACGCTAGAGGCCTGTGGGAGAAATGTTTGAGTATTTTTACCACTAATTTTCTTTGCAGAATATTTCAAAACGAAGTTCTGCTATTTTATGTATCCCAGCGATTCTTTGGCCAGTTCTGTTATACATTTTGCCAATAGTTTCATATGAAAAACCGTACATGACTAAAGTAAGTACAATTTGTTCACGTTCACGTAATTTACTGTAAGCATGTTTACTACGTATTATTGCATCTGCTATAATTTCAGGGTCACCTGTTGTAGTAGATGTCATATCGGCAATTATGTTGTTAAATGTTTTGTCAATAGATGCTTTTGTAAAAGCGACTGGGACCACATGACCTTTAAAATGACCTTGTGGGGCATAGAATATATTATTTAAAATACATTCGTTTTTTGCCACATTTTCATCAGTAAAGGTTTTAGCTTCGTTAATGTTTGCTGTCCAGATTTCTATATTGTTTTCTTTCGAAACGAAATATAGTCTAGATTTTTTGTTACCATTGTGATAGTCGGTGACTATAACATATTTTAATTCCATAATTATTTCTCCTTTTTAATATGGTTTGTTTATATTTTTGGCTTCTGGATTTTAACTCATCGTCGCAATTCACAGCGACTCTGCAGGGGCCTCACCTGTTCCCTGAGTTTGTTTCCCCGTATAGCCGATAGGTCAGCTTGATCATGAGTTAACTTATGATAATTATATCATCGAATCCTTCTTCTAATGTTGGTACTTCGAAGCGAGATTCCATATTTTTTATGACATCTACAGGGACTTGTCTATCCCTGTTTTTTTGTTGCTCGATACATGTGTCTGCATCTTTTTTGATCCATATACCGACAATTCTTGTGCCGTATTTTTTTGCACAGTTAATTGCCTGTGCTCTAGCTTTGATGCTAATGTTTGTAGCATCGCAAACAACACTGCTGCCATTATATAGTATTCTTTCCATTTTATCATAAAATGTTTTGAATACAACACGCCCATCACCTTGGGCTTCTTCGGAGCCATATAGCTCTTTTCTTATTGCATCGGATGATACCACATTATAGTGGTATTTTTTTGCTATTGTAGTTTTACCACTTCCTGGAAGTCCGATAAGGATATATACATTTATCATATATTCGATGATATAATCTTGGACTTCTTTGTCATTGTCCCATCTGTCTTGATGATGGAGTCTTAATTGGGTGAGCAACTCTTTACCCTTACAAGTAAAGTTTTGGAACTCACCTTCCATGGCTCCCCAATCATAATGATCTCCAATGGATACGGAAAGAATGTTTCCGATATCCATTCTATATTCGTCATTATACCCATCTGGGCAACCAATATAGGTGTATTTTATTTCGTATGTTTCTTCTGGTTTAATTATTTTGTGGAGCCAATCAATTTGTTTTGCTTTTTCTGCTTCAACTCTTGCTCTTTCGATAGCAGCTTTTTTTTCTGCTTCGGCTCTTGCAAGGGCTGCTTGTTTTTCTTTTTGAGTTTGTAACTCGTTTAAAACTTCATAAAAAGTCTTTTTTTCGTTTTCTAAAGTCGCATTTGGTAATTCGACTTTGTAATTTCTGCCTTCGGCAAAGGTATTTTCTTTACCTAGGATTTTAAAGCCTGCATTTTTTAATGCAGTTACTTTTTCTTCTTCATCTTTTGTGGTATCATACCACTTTAACACTAATAATCTCATTTTTTTCTCCTTTTTTTGTTTTAGTTTTTTGTTTGACTCTGTGTTTACACGGGCTTGTCACCGTCCATGGCCACATTAAACAATCATTCACAAACTCTCCTGCGATTGCAGTATACATACGAACGGTATGTAGGCGTCTGGAGTTACGAGATCCTATAGTCGGCAATCCATAGTATATTTTGCACTCTAGGAAGTTACTCGGCCACTCCTAGTTAAGATGTTACGACGAACATCAAGCGCTACTTTACACTACTTCTTGCTTAACTCACTCGCTCTTGTCTCTTCCGCCCCTCCAGGGGGCTCACCTAACCTATTCAGCTGGTTGGTCACGTCATTTGTCCAGATAGTTCATACTCCCCGCTATAGTTACCTATAGTTGTTGATACTACCACATTACTGCGGCGCACTCGATGAGTATGACATACCCTTATATATAAACTATCCTTAGACAAAGCTTCCCTTTTAGGCTTATCGCCCTTCCTCCGCGGTCGGAGGACGCTACAGTTACATCTCGACATAAAGTCTTATATAACCTTACTACAGCAATCCTTACGGATTACACTTTAATACGCCCGTCTATACGGCACCACCTAGAAAACTAGGGATACCAATATAAGCTGTTGTATATAGTAGCTTACTCGCTGCCGTTTCGCTCACCGTTCACTATTAGGTGAATCAAACCTTATTGTCTTTTGAGACCTATCGGTTATCATTCTTTTGTACCTAATACCTACTCTGCGTGACTTATTCGGTTATTTAAACACCCATCCACTCACATTACTGCTCACATATAATAAATTATACGCTGTTACATATATTCTCATATATGTTGATGGGCTCCGTGTAGCGATACACGTTGCCTCGGGGTATCTATCCTCCCCAAGTCTGGTCTAATCTCCTGTGCGCCATGGTGAGCTTGGCTTCTAGTGGAAATCCCCTTTAGTCTATCGATCTCCTCGTATACATCAGCTTGCACCGACATACCGTTTGGTATAGACATTATAATCATCCTACACGGGGTGCTCTTTTTTTGCCAAAAGCGTCCTGCAAACCGATAAACAGTCAGTCGCATTCTTCTTTTGGTGCATTGCTGCTGCACCACTCGTTATTTAATTCGGACAATAACCTGGAACGTTGGCCTTCCAGGGTTTGCCTTTGTGTTCTGTTGCCGGGATCCTACCCATCACCCCCATACCAAGGACAGCTCTGGGTGTGTAGGAATTGTACTCCGAGAGATACTCGTAATACGGATGGAGATCGTCCCATCCTCCCCGTTATTCAGGAGCGTAACACAGACTTCTACTCACTGGTGTCGCCACCAGATTTGGAAGCAGAGTAGAGTTCGGCTGTAATGCAATCCAGATAGTTACCTATCTAGATCACTAGCACTTATTCCCTGCTCTCCCCTTATCAAGGGGTTGCTCGTTACATCGCACTTTTCATGCAGCCGCTATTCTAAGACGCTTATCAGCTTGTACAGGGTTGTTACCTTCCCTACTGTCTGCGTTGCGACCGAGTTACTTTGGATACCGCTGTCTCGGGTCTCTTTTTCACTCCTCCTTACGACCAATGCATAGCCGCTATTCTTTTCGCCAATCGCCTTTTAGCACATGACGTCTATATATCGACACGAATTTGATATATAGAATAGATAACCCAAGAGATCTCGCCAATCCCTATGGCCCTTATCCAGGACGTGTCACAACGATGATAAGTCGCGTGACGACAGTTATTTTCACACTCCTACTCCTCTAGTCCGGAGACTAGCTTTCGTGAGTCCATCTTTCACAATAACCCTTAGGCTATCGATCCAGACAGGTCGTTGAAGAGTGCGGTATTGTCCTACTACAGTATCGTCATAACTAACGACACCTGTTCGGCGCGCTCTCGGGGTGACGCTTACCCCACATTTTACCCTGCCGGGTTGGCTGTTTATACTCCGCCGGAGTCGCACAGCAAAAGCTATGCTACGCCGCAGTAATCGCACCCCGCTTTGTGTATACGTGCTTGTATACACCGCGGGAATACCGCGACTTGGACGTTGGTTCAGCTTACGCTTATATCCACCCACACGTCTACGACTTTCACGTAGGGACGTGTCCTATGTGGGCATAAAAGTAGGGTGATGCAATTGCACCACCACTCTTTTAAAGTTGCTTTAAATAATATTGAACATCAAATTCAATAGTTATTTTACAACTAGTATTGCCACGTTTTGTAATCCATTCGCGGCAATTTTTGCTGTAGTCATCCATAAGGATGCCATGTCGGCTCCTCATGAATTTGACTTTGCTTTGTCCGTTGCGGAGAATGATAATGTTCTTTCTTTGGATTTCAGGAAGATATTTCCTGAGCCAATGAACTTTATCATTATCACATCTTGCATTAGGACTTGCTGTAATAATATAAACTATATTATTATTGTTGATCAATTTTTTGACTTCGTCAAGATTCTTTTTTATTGGTTTGAGATTGAAAAAGAAATCTTTTTCTTGTTCAAATCTCTCGACGGCGTTTATCTCGCCGTTGAAATCCGCTAGAACCCCGTCTAAATCAAAATAATAAGGTTTTTTTAACATATTAAACATAAAAATCACCTATTTTTAAATGATAGTAGATAGCCATGGTTGCTACCTCCGCTTAAACAAAATAAAATATATGTAAATATGTAATTTACATTTTTAAAATAAAAAATAAAATTAAAATATATAGTATGACGTTGTCCATCGAACCCGACCTATATCTTTCTATCTATCCGTGTCCCTCTCTCTATATCCAAATATCTACTTTTCCAGGTAAAAAGGGGGTGGGGGTATTTATATATATCCCTATATACATATAGGTAGACATATGCATATATATTGCCTGTTTATATGCAGATCTATATAGATATATGCAGATACATATATATAAAAATATACCCGTACAGGTATACGCACATATATAGATATATATAATTATACCTAAGCGGGTATAAAAAAACACCCCCACCGAAGTGAGGGAGTTTTAACAAGGCACGATGGAGGGAATTAGAAATTGCGGTTCTAAAAGTGATCTTTTAACATCATATTGCTGTGTGTGCCTTTCTTTATATATCTCGACGCGGTATTATAGTTATTAAAAATGATCTTCCTTTTAAATAGCTGCTGTATGCGTCGATCGTTTTCTAGATATGTATATCTCTATATCTATCGTCAAGGATAGTTGCAAGCATTGTTTCGGTTGGGGTTGCTCCGTTTGTTTTACAGAGAGTTGTAAAAGTTGCAGCGGAAGAACCAGAGACAAAGCGAACGTTATCTGTTTCTGTTGCGTGGAATGTATTGTTACGTGCATTTACGTTCCAGTAGACGATATTTGGAAGGGTATAACCTGCTTCTGCAAATTTTTGTGTCCAACGTTCTGTGAAAGTTGCCGAGCGTGGATCCACGTCTTGTTCGGTCTGGTTGTCGGCGTGATCGTAGAAATCTACGGCTTGGTCGATTTCCATATCAGAGATTACGAGGATAGCTGTTGGAAGTTCGGATTGAGGAACTTTAGCAGCGACGGCAGCGGCAAGGACTGTTGCGAAAGCGCGGTCGAGGTTTGTTGAGTAACCGACATAATCTGGGTTAAGGACTATTTGGAGTTTCTCTTTAAGAGAAAGTTCCGGAGATAGTTTAACGAGTTTTGGTTTGTCGGTAAACGTTAGGAATGTATTTGCAAAGTACCCTGTTGTACGTTCGGCGAAATATACGGCGAGAGATGTAGATCTATAGATAGATCCAACGCGGTCAAACATTGAGCCGGAGGTATCTGCCATGACGAGATAACGTTGATCGGCGTTAGGTGTGTCGGCGAGGTAATTTGGAAGTGCATTCCAAAGTTGTTGTGCTGTGGCGAGTTGTATAGCATCTTCGGTGAAGTTTGTACTCCAGAAAGACTCACTAAAAAGATCACGAACGATATCATAAGGATAGAGGGTATCTGCGTGGATCTTTGCTTCGCCATGCATTAGTGCTTCGAGATAAGCTTCATAACGTTCTTGGTCATGACGAGCGAACGCTAGTTTATAACGAAGTGCTGCGTATGATGGAACTGATTCGTAGTTAATATCGGACCAGTTATTTGATGACATTTGTTTTTCTATCACGCGGAGAGCAGCTCGAAGAGCAGAAAGTTTATGGCGATAGTCTTTTTGTGAAAGATGTAAGCCTTTTTTTAGGAGGTGTTTTGCGGTATCACGTGTTGCCTTGGAGGAAGCATTCACGGATGGCAACCACTTTGCTAAAAGTGATATATTTTGGAGGTGATTTGAATTGAGATTTTGGAGGTCTGATTCAAACTGCTCCGCGATCAAGTCGAGAGTTGTATCTTCTAGAGGGGTATCGAGGAGGACAAAGAGATCATCCCAGCGTCCAAAGAATGGAATTAGAGGAATGAGGTGAGCTATGTCATCTGGGTGGTTGAGTGCGAGGTAGCGGAGAATTACACGGAAAGTGCGGCGTTCACCGAGACCTTGAGAACCACGGATATCCCTTGCGTAGAAGAGTGTTTTGAGAGCGAGGTTTTTATCTTCGCCGTATGCTGCGAGGAAGAGACTAATAATATCTGCTTCTGAGCGACAGCGGAGAGCACCTATCTCTCCGAATAAATCTAAGAGTGCAGAGAGAGATGTGGATAATGCTGGAGCACCGTTTTCTGTACGCTTTAAGGCAGCAACTCGTGCCATTGCGGTTAAGAAATCTGTATGAGGTGTTTTTGTCTCCTCGGAAATGATTTCATCGAGTTGTTGTGCTTGATCGTATTCGTATGCGTTTACTGTTCCTTGTGTATCCATATCTGTCTATGTCTCCTTTTTTGTATATATTTTTATTTTTTAGGTTTAGTTTTGGTTTATTGGCGATAACTATTTCATGTTATCTGTGTATATTATACTGGATAATAAAACAATCGTCAACTAAATTTTTAATTTTCTTCTAAATTTTTTCTGAGGGTTGTGTTTCGGTGATTTTTTGAATTTGTGTAATAGCATTTTTTATTTTAGCACCGTCCACTGTATCTGCGGCAATTATTGAAGCGAGATGCCCTGAAAGAATTGGGGTACGATTAAGATAAGCTTGTAGTTCAATGTCTTTCTCATAAGGAAGAAGAAGTGGCTCGCAGTGTGAAAACATACGTATAATACTAGATATATCCTTACGTGAATATGTGAGTGCAAAGGCGGAATATTTCTCGCTTTCTGTTTTTATTGTGTCGAGAGTGAGGACGTCGCGTTTATATTGTGTCCAAGATGGATATATCCATGCACAAGTATCTGTATAACCATGAGAATCGCACCAGAGGGCAAAATGATCAAAATGATTAAAATAGATAAGTTTATCTATAACTTTCATTGCATCTTCTCGTGTTGGAGCAATTGTTACTGGGGTATAGTGTTGCATTAATTCTATTGGAGATGGGTGAGGTGTTGAAGGACCAGAAAAATCTGGATCTTTTTTCTCAAAAATTCCGTAGAGAATTATTGCGGTATTGCGAGCTAGACGGCGTTGTCTAAGTTTTGAAAATAAATTTTTAATCTTATTTAGCATTATTGTTGTATATCCTCCATTGTATTATTAGCCTTTGTTATTATTTGTTTAAGATTTTTAGGTGTAAACGGACCGAAAGAGAGAAGTGGATTTTTTGGAGTTGAAACATCGTCTTGATCATAAAGCCAATTAATCTTAAAACAAGGAATTGGTTGATTAGATCCCACTACGCGCATATCAAGACCAAAATGATCGTGAAGTTTATTTACAAGTTTCTCTTGTTTTTGTGTAGAGAGGGATGAAAGTCCGGCGAGATAGAATATATTTTTACGATCATAGCGAACCCATCCTGTTGGATGATAGTTATCACGATAGAAAACCATGAATGAAAAGAGAAGTGACTTCAACTGCTCTGTTGGAGGAGTGTTTGCTAACTGGATCTTTTCTATAAATCTCTCGTAATCTTTAAGTGTGATAAAGATTGTCGGCGTGGCTGGTTGTGTCGCCGTGTTTGCATCTATGTCTGTATCTGTGTTTATGATATACTGTGTCTCTATATCTTGAACTTGTGGGAAGAGGTCAAGAATATGTGTGGCAATACGTTCAGCAACGGCTGGTGTGAAGGAGAATGAAGAGGAAAGTTTTTGGGCGAGAACTTCTTTTATATAGGCAGTTTGAGCCTCTGGGGTTTGCTGTGCAGCAAATTCATCAGAAGAGACTATTTCCTTATAAGCCTCATAAATTGTCTGTAACTCTTTTGTTTGTAATTCTAGGAACTCCTTTTGTGGAGCGTTTAGTTTTTTATTGTCTTTTGTGTCCATTTTCTACTTTTTCTCCTTTTTTTAATTAAAATCTTCTTCTTCGTCAAAACCGTTGGCGAATGTTGTAAAGTTAAACTCATCAGAATCTATCTCGTAATCAAAATCGGTATCTTCTGTTGTTGAGAGATCAAATTTTGTTATGTCTTTAAGTGAATATGTATTGCCGAGATATGAATATTCACCATCTGGATCCTTAACAGGGCAATATGTTTGTCCTTGAGGGATGTAGGTTAAGATATGATCATCGAGAACCTCCCAGACAAAACCCCAATTAAATGAGGCGTAGAGTTTAGAGAGTTTATAAGAATAATATAAAAACTCTTTATCGGATATGTCCGCATCTACCATTTGTTGTCTAAGGCGCTCGAGGATTTCGTCATAGATTGTTGAGCGATATTCTTGATACTCATCCTCTTGAATAAGATTTTGAGTGAGTATGTTTGATAGGTGTTTGATCTGTTTTTTGTCGGAAAAACCGCGATACATTTGACGAACTGTATCTAGTTTTGTTTGATCAAATATTGGTTCAAATTCCGACTCAAAAGTTGGAAGCATGGATTTAACTGGGTGTTTATCTTTTGATCCTGTCCCGCCAGAAAAATCACGTGCATACTTTATATCGAAATCTATTGATTCAAACTCTTTACAGAGTTTATTCATTGTGCAAGGTGCTGTAATTAATGGTGAATATTTTTGGTAACGACGAATAAGAGTTTTTTCTTCTTCGGTTTTATTTTCCTTCATGAGAAGTTTTTTAAACTTTATACCAAACATGTCACGACTAATTTGATTATATGATGACTCAAATTGTTTATATTGTGCGTTTAGCTCTGGATAGAGATATCTAAAGAAGTATGGTTTTTTAGATACAACCATCGCATTGCGGCGCATTTTGCGTATGACTTCGTCTTGTGAGTCGTTTGGGGCGATTTTTTCGATTTTTTTCCACTCTGGAGGGAGTGATGGTTTATCGGCGCCTTTAATACGGTCAATTTCTTGGCCCACGATTTCACGGAGAAGTTTAATACGTGTCATTATCTCGTTATATTGATCTTCATGTCCTGGTTTGTTAAAGATTGCTGCCATTGCATAGAGAATTGTTGCTGTGTTTGAGAATCCACCAACACCTGTACCAAATCCTTTCATAACTGTTGAAGTTATGTTATTTACGGTCATTTTTGCTGGGGTTGCTAAACCTTTCTCGTATGTAATGATATTATGATCTTTATGAGCTCCTTTAAGGAAAAACTCGTTATCTGTTGATAGAACTATATCACCATCGAAGTCTGCATCTTCAGCTCTAAATGTTGAAGTATCATAAATTGAGAATACTATACCACTTGTGAGATACTTTAACCATTTTGAAGCTTCTTCTGAGTAATGAACGGTGCATGGATTGTGTTCGTGGACGTCGATCATTGGTGATCTGCAGAGGTCGAGTTTTTTGACCTCACGTTTTGTCCAGAAGTCAGACCATACTTCGTCACGTTTTAAGACGCCTGTGACTGGAAGTCCAAGTGCGGCTTGACATTGTGCGACAGGATCTGAGACCATAAATTGATAATTACCACGGATCCAAATCTTACCAAGTTTTGCATGATTAATTGACTCTGTAATATTTTTATAGAGTTTTTGTTGGATATAAGTATCGTCTAAAAAATTAGCATTTTTTATTAAGGCACGCATTGCTGTTGTTTTAGCAGATCCGTAAAGATTATTATATTCAACATTTTGTGATTTAGTTCCAAATGCGTAAAGCATGGCGTAGAGAAGATCTCCAGAACAAATTTGTTTGATCCATTCTACTGTTGGAGCTATTAATTTTTGAATATCTTCTGTATCGAGAGATAATGCTTGAATGTATTGATAATTTGCTAAAACATATTCTTCATCTTCTATTTTATTATAACGAGCTACGCCCCAGTGAATATTACCTTTTGTGGTATAGTCGCAGTATTCTTGCCAACTGCTATAATACTTATAGGTTTTAAATTGAGATTCGGAAAGAAGGACGTCTATTTCATCAATATTATAAACCTTACCCCAACGGTCTCTAATTGTTGTGATACCGTGTTCATGAGCATAAGCTTTAAAATCAAATGTTGCAAGATTACCTTTAATGAAGCAAGAACGTACAACAAAAGAACAAGGTGTATATTTTAGCTTCATATCCTCTGACCAAAGTTTAGCAAATTCTGGATCTACTAATCCTTGTCCATCGGCGCAGTTTAATTCTAAGTCCATTTTTCTTTCTTCAATCTTAGCTTTTCCACTATCATTTTCGTCATGATAAATAAAATCTACAGGTTCTTGTTTTAATGTATTGTAGAAATCCTTAATGACACAAACTCGAGGTGTTCTAACCCAAAGTATAGAAGAGAATGCTAGTGCAAAATATGCACTATACTTAGCTAATACAAAATCAGATGTCTTTTCATCTAATCCACAGTTTAATGTTTTTACGACTCTGTCTCTATATTTCTCATTAATAAATGTAGCTGTATTTCTACGAATTTGTCCGCTACCACTACATAAATATACGTAGTGAATACCATTTAAATCAAAACCTTTAGTTCTGAATGCGTGGAAATCAGATTTTTTGCCATCAATATAAACATTTACTATGTCTTGTACAAATAATACTTTTGAAATTCTTTGATTAAGAACACGAGCTTCTCTAAACATGCCATCTTTTTTGTATTTGTGCATAACACTTCTTAATTTTGTAACATAATTAAAAAGCTCCGTGTGATTTCTATAATCGCCATGGATATAACGTAACTGTTGAAAGACTAAATTATCTCCTATTGAAACAACATTGCCCTCTTTGAGAGCTTTGGAGAATCTGTAATCGTCTATCTTACAGTCATTTTTTACCAACATTGAAGCTGGTAATTTATAAACTTGATATAAATTTTGAACTACTGCCATTATTTATAATTTTGTATCCTTTTTTATATATTTATCTTTGTGTATATGTATTAATCGTTGTATATATCATCGTCTGGATCTATAACTAATTCTCTGTAAAGATATTCATATCTTTTATCATCTAAAGAAATAGTATCTGGTTGATCAAGAACATTATTTGAGTTTAGTGATTGTATTTTAGTAGCGTATATGTCTTCATTTTCAAATAAAAAGTTTATTACTTCTGCTACGTCTTTAATCCTATTGCAATAATAAGCATTACCAGCTGAAGCTGAAGTATGTTGAGGATCATAAATTACTGTATAATACGTTGTCGTATTTTTGTTGCTACTTCCTATAAAAATTTTTTCGTTTGTTTCTGTATTTACTAATTTGACTGTTATATTTGTATTTGGATTAGTCTTAATATTAGTGTTTACAAAATCTTTCAAGTTAATTGGGTTGCTGCCTGGTCTTTTCATAATTATCTTGTCATATTCCTGTGGTAGGATGCCTCCTTTTATTAAGTATTTTTTTAGTCAAAGTCTACTCAACTTCAACTACTAATATTATACTGGATACTATGCAGAAAATCAATTTAAATTTGTATTTTTTTTCATTTTTTTAAAATATTTATTCAAATACTCCTTCTTTCCTCTTTTTTCCCTCTTAACTCCTATTATTTCTTCTATTATTCTAGATAGTTCCCCCGAAATTGTTTTCACTACTTCGTAGTTCAACAAATTTGATACTATATTTTTTTAGTAGTTTTATTTGTAACTCTGTAGTACTACGTAGTACTCTGTTTTGTTTCTTTTTCGAAAAGAAAGAAAAATAAAATAAAAGAAAGAACAGGTTTTTTCAAAACCACATAAAATAACCCAAATTTACATTTTTAGTTGATATTTTTAATAATATCCAGTATAATGTAGAATGTAGTTATCCACAAGAGAGCTAGACTTAGATTTTGGATAGCTAAAAAGGAGAATATAAATTGATATTAGACTGGGCAAAACAATGTAAAAAAATACATGAAACCAAAGTCTTAAGTACCGAAGATCCTGCAGACAACAAAAAACGCTTTATGCAGGAAATTGTTTACTTATGTTATTTGAAAAACGTTCTTGGTAAAACTGAGAGCGAATGTTTTGCGTTATGGAAAGAAATTCAAAATGGCGTCGCTAAAATTTTTAGTGATGATGAAGAACAATTAATGATCGAATTTAACTCATTATACAAAAAAACTGAAGAACCAAAATATAAAAATATTAATTGTGCTAAAGAATTAAAACCTATTAAAATATACAGACCAGAAATAGAATTCTTAAACTCATTAAATGCACCTGTGTGGGTAAAACAATATTGGCTCTGTTTACTTACATACTACAAATTTGACGTGCAAATTCACAGAAGAGTTCAAAAAACAAAAACATTAAACGCATGGGCAATAAGACAGACAAGTTTTAAGAGTAAAAATTATGGTGGAGATTGCCAAGATACAATTGCACAATATAAATTACAAAATAATACAGTAAAAATTATAGATGACATTCAAAGAGGAATAAGCGAAGCTTATCCTGTATATAAACCAGATTTTATACATTATAAGGGTAAGGTTATGTATACATGTGATGACATAAATGATATACAAAATATATTGCCTTTAATTAAAAATAATGTAAGATATTGTGAAAAATGTGGTAGAGAATTCGTAGTTTCCACTAAGACAAAGCGTAAAATATGTGAAAAATGCTACAAAAACTATAGAAAAAATAGAATTTTAGAGTATTTAGAGACACAAAAAGCTATAGAATAGACACGCCAGGAAAATCGCACTTATTATATATGGAAAGGGAGCAAATAAACTGAATAAAATCGCACTTTTATAGTGCAAAAAATAGAAGTAAAAGGAGTAAAAAGAAAAATATGACTGTACAAGATTTATGGACAATGATTGATGCAATTGATATCGACTCCAGAGAAGATGGACGTTTTACCGAAGACGAGATGTATGATATTGGATGCGCATTCATAGAAATGAATAATTCTCAAAAAAGAGAATTTGGTGGTTGGGATAAACTCGTAGAGATTTTACAACCACTTGATAAGTTCGGAGATCCTATGGTAAAAGGCGATACTTTTAGACAATGGATCAAAGGTAGAAGATATGCAAAGGATGAAATGATCCACAATGAGCATATGTTAAGTGGCAAAAACATTGACGATATTAGTTTCGCTGATTTTGAAGAAAAGACAGAGGAATTAAAACAAAGCTTATATAAGCAACAAATTAAGACACGTGATGTCATGAATGGATATCGCCGTAGTCTTAGAGACGAAGCAAGAGTTGAAAGTTTCAGAGACGAATTAGTTTCAGCAATTAAAGGAGTAGAAAAACTTCCAAAAGTTTCTTTTAAACCACAAAATGGTGAAGAAAGAAGCTCTGAAGCTTGTTTATGTTTAAGTGATTGGCACTGGGGAACATACACAACAAACTTCAAACAAACAGTAAATAGCGAGATCTTAAGAGCTAGATTAAGTGAAGTTGTAGATGACGCTATTAAATATTGTAAGAAATTTAATGTTGAAATTTTACACGTTTTAGGACTTTCTGATTTTATTGCTGGATATATTCACAATACAATCCGTATTGAACAACAAATGGATGTTGCATCTCAAGTTATTGAGTCATCAGAAGCTTTAGCAGAGATACTTAATATATTACAATCAGCAGCTCCAATAGTATATTATCATCAAGTCACAGGAAATCATGATAGAATGATCGCAAATAAGAACGATGCAATTGAAAGAGAATCGTTCTGCAAAATTACTTGGTGGTATTTAAAAGAAAGACTTAAAAATTCCAACATTATCTTTGCAGATAATGGATTAGATGAAAGTCTCGGTGTATTTACGCTTAAAGATGGACGTGTATGCTGTTATGAACATGGACATTTAGGTAGTAAACAATCTTCATTCCAAAATATGTGTGCAGCTACACAAACATTTGTATCTTTTGTTTTCTTAGCACATTATCATAGTAGTAGTGCTAGAGATTATCAAGGATGTCGTGTTTTTGTAAATGCTTCATTAGTTGGCACAGAAGAATATGCAGTTTCAAAGAGATTATTCAGTGATCCTTCACAAAAAATGGTAATTTTTGAGGAAGATGGTAACATTGTAGATATCGATATCAAATTCGATGTATAAAAGTACTATATAAAAGGGGAAATTATGGAAGAGAAGGAAGAATTGACTACTGTTACAGAAAACGACCAAGATCAGAATACACAAACACAAAATAATGAATATGTCGAATTAGTAACAGAGAGTAAAGGTGATCATATTGCGGCTATGTTTAAATATTGTTTCAATCATGATATCTTTTATGACAGTGTCCTTCTCAGATCCATGATTCTCAAGACTCCTGGGTTTGCAGAATTATTACCACAGTCATATATAGATATTATCAAAGCAAACCCAAAATATGACAATAAAGACTTTTTCTCTCAACTTAGGAGAGAAAATTTTGAAAAGATTTATCAAGAAGACGCCAAAATTGGTGCACTTGATGAAGAAACTCGTAAAAACAGATTAGCTGTAATTGATATTTTAGCATACGATCCATTTAAGGATGATGATATTGAAGATAAGCCACAGTTATATAGAGATATGACTGGTATGCTTAACGAAGGTATGCGTAAAGACGTTGCTAAAGCAAAAGCAGCTCTTTCTGTCGTTAGGAGTTATAATAATTTAGAGAAGTATCAAAAAAAGATTAACGAGATTATGAAAACAGGACAAGTTGATGATGAAACACAAAAACAACTTGACCAATTAATCAAAGTTCAAAAAACACTTCAAGACTCAATTAATACAACAGCAGAAAAAAATAACTTTACCGTAAAAGGTATAGGTGTTTCTGGAAAAGGTATGTTGTCTGACGTAATAAATCAAATTGAGGAGAAGGGTATTGATGAAGGTATAACTAATTTTTATGATATATCTACATCTAAAGCTATTGAAGAAATTGCTAATATTAGCTTTAAAGCTCAATTAAACCAAATCAATTTATCCAAAACAGATTATGCAGATATCTTAATTGGACAAGTTGCTACAGTTAAAGAAGCTCAAAGAAAAGCTAAAGACGCAATGGAAGCAGCAAGATTGGCTAAAGAGAAACTCAAAAAACAAAAACTCTTAGACGAATTAGAAGCAGACTATAGAGCCAAAGGGATTAAAGAGTCTGAAATACAAGAATTCATCGATAGAGAATATCATTTATATGATGGAGTAGATTAAAAGGATAGAAAGGAGGGCACATGATTAGTGTTTATCAAAATAAAATATCTAATAATGTAACTCTCCGTGATTATGAATCCATGAAGAGATACATCAAATTAATACAATGGGGAAGACAAAATCCTGTTGCATTTATTGAAAAAATATTAGGTATTACTTTAATGGATTATCAAAAATGGCTACTTTCAGAATCCTGGACAAAAGAATACGTTATATGGGCTTGCTCGAGAAACGCGGGTAAGTCTTTTCTTATAGGGTGTTTTATGATGGCTAGAAGTTTATTGTTTCCTAAATTACAAACACAGATAATTTCAGAGAACTGGACAACAGCTAATGATACATTCAGGAAAATGGAAGATATAGCTAGTAACAATATTAAAACAATCGTAAACAACAATACAGTATTTATTGACGAACTTAAAAAAACTAAGAGTGATTCAGATGGTTTTACTCATGACTATAAAACAGGCAATAAATGTGAATTATGTAATGGATCTAAAATAAATGCTATTGCCGGATCTTCAAGATCTGCTCGTGGTAGACGTTCTAATGTAAACGTTTATGACGAAGCTGGTTTTATTGCGCAAGAAACTTTTGACGTAACAGAACCATATATGTCGCAAGACTCATCATTCAAACTTGGTGGATCTTTTGATTCAGACGTATATCCACAAGATATACCAAATATACGTTTATATATAGGATCAGCGTCAGATACAAACTCAAATTTCTATGCAAAATACAAAGAAGGCACAAAACAAATGTTAATTGGTAATGATAAATATTTCGTTGCCGATATTAGTTGCAATATACCTATCCATCCAACAGTAGATGGACAACCTGTTACGCCTTTACTATCACAAGACGAAGTGGATAGAAAAATGCGTGAAAATGAAATTGCAGCTAATAGAGAATATTATAATATATTTGACCATTTTGATTTAGAGGATAGTGTCGTATCGAGAACGGATATATTCTCTAATACAGAAATATTTGTACCTAAACTTAGTTGGGGTGGAAAGAAGCATAAGTATATCATTTCTTACGACCCTGCATCTAAGAACGATAATGCGCCTGTTCTAATTACAGAAGTTTTTAAGAATGAAGATAAACAAATTTGTGGAAGGCTCGTACATATGGAAAACCTTGTAGTTACATATGGAGATGGATCTAAACGTCCAATGCGTATTGACGAACAAGTTAAAAGGATCAGAGAGCTTGTGTATGAGTATAACGGAAGAGAAAACATTGCACCTTATGAAAATGTAACATTGCTATTAGATTTCGGTGCTGGTGGACAAGCAAGTGCTATCGCCCAAGAACTCGCAAAAGATTGGGAAGACGAGGCAGGTAAAAAACATCCTGGCGTATATGACGATGAAAATGAGTTTTCTGTTCTTTGGGCAGAGGGTTATCCAAAATGTGTTAAGGGGTGTTTAAAATTAATTGAACCTCGTAAATACAGAAACGCATTATTTGAGGCAGCTAAAGTATTAGTACCTCAAGGAATAATTAAATTTCCGCCACCATGTCCAAAATATGATACATTAGTGTTAGAAGATGGTACTGAAAAGAAATTATCTAAACCAGAAATGGCGTCTTTGATACAAATGGATCTTATGAAGGAAGAAATCGTAGCTATGGTCAGAATTAAAACCTCTGTTGGTAATGTAACTTATCAATTGCCACCAGAGAAAAGAGGGAAAATGCATGATGACCGTAACTATGTATTTGTATTAGCATGTTGGGAAATCCGTAATTTACGAGAGGAAGAAGAATATGGAGATGGAGTAGGATTAGATTATAGTAATATGTTTACTAAAAAACCAACTTCTAATGAAAATGATCCATGGTTAAATGCCCTTGGTATTCATGGAAGTAATAAACGAGTTAGTCCATTTCAAGGAAAATCTCCATTCCAGAGGTAAAAGGAGAGTAAAAATGATTTGTTGTAAAATAATTACAGATTATAACAGTTCGACAGGAGATTTCGATAAATTAGTGCAATCACTAATGAAGAAAGGAGATTTCTTGTGGGACAACAACGCCTTGTTTTTTGGTGATATCGAGGGTGATACTACTGAAAAACAAGTCGGGAATCTTTTAAAAAAAGCAGGTTTCAATAAATTTTATATTGAAACATACTCACAAACAAATCAACCAAGAGAAAGTGATTTTATTAATGGCTGGTTGATGGATAGGATTGTGAGAATTAATTATAAAATGTGTGAAGATGAAAGCCAAAAAGTTTTTCATGACATTTCTATAGGACTAGATCTATTAAATGAAGAGATTGATAGGTTAACATTGGAAGCACAACAAAAATCACAGGATAAGGAGGAAGAAGAGTTAAATGGTTGAGAATGAAGAAAAGAACGAACAAACAAAAAAGAAACTCGGACGCCCTAAAAATCCAGTGGTGGCAGAGTCTGTTGTTGACGAAAAATCTCAAGAAAGATTAGATATGGAACAAGAACGTATTACCGTTGAAGATTTAACTGAAAGATGGCAAAAAACTTTTAATAAAATTGCTAGTCTAGATACAATGGTCAGCGGCACAATGGTTTCTACGGTTGCAACAAAATGGAATAAATTAAATCCATTTTTGCAAAACCAAAGGATTAAAAATCTATATTCACACGCAAAAACATATAATAAAGCAGATATTGGAGCATTCTTAGAGAACCCGGCGAATCATGAAAGAGAATTGAGAAGTTTAGCCTGGGCTAATGGTAGTGCTCAACAAATTTATTATAATATTTTAAGAAGATCTTGTGATATCCCTATTTATAATTATTTTGTTATTCCAGAAATGTTAGATTCAACAAGTGATTATAATAAGGATGATTTTAAGTCAGAAGATAGATTAGTACAAAATTGGTTGGAGACATTTAACATACCAGTTACTTTTAAAACGATAGCTTTAGAAGTTAAGAGAGAAGGTAAGTCTAGTTATTTATTACGTAATAAATTTAATGGACAAGGTAAAAATAAAACCACAGCATTTTGTACATTACAAAAAATGCCAACAGATTGGATAAAAATCACAGGAAAAGGACAATTAGGATTTACAATATCATTTGATATGATGTATTTCTTAGATATTGCGAATTCTCCAGCTGATTTTGGCGAGTTTATGATCGAGGCTTGGAATTCAATGCTTGAGACTGGCGTTGTTGAAGAAAATCCAGATACAAAAAAGAGATCACTTAATTTAGAAAAAGCTAGAAACTTTAAATTTAAATATGACGGACAAGAATATTTATCAATTATTGAAGGTATTAAAAAGGGTCGTCAAATGAATTATATGTTCTGGCTTAGATTACCATATGATATTTGTTATACTTTTGGGAGTGATAATTCACATCCTTGGGTTGCACCAGATACAATGGGATTAATGTTAAAGTTACAAGAATTAACAGATTATGGTCAATTAGCTGGATTAATTGCAAGTACACCATTAACAGCAGTTTTAACTGGTGAAATCGAGACAATTCCAAACCCAAGGGCAGGTAAGAACGAATCCGTTTACAGTCCTGAAGTTTTACAAGGTTATATGACACAATTTAACCAAGCAACATCTACAAATGTAGAAGCATGGTTATGGCCAGCAAAAAATATGAAGTTACAACAATTAAATGCAGATGTTAATTCATCTGAAATAATTAGTACTGCTACAAGTAATTTCTTAGAATCTGCTGGAGAAGGTGGATTAACAATCGCAACAGAAAAACCAAACGTAGCACAAATTACTGTTGCTAAACAATTAGCAGCATCTCAACAAAAATATGTTACAAACCAATTTGAACAAGTCATGAATTTTATATTAAAAAATAAATTAGGACTTAAATATGAATGGAAAATTAGAATTTGGGGTGATATATTTAATATTGAGAATGAGAAGAAATTCTTAAAAGAAGTTGTCGCGAATGGTAATGTTGGATTATTACCAAAACTAATGTCTTCAGAAGGTATTTCTATGAGAGATACAAAAGCAATAGCTGATTATATTAAAAACTTAGATTTCTATAAAGATTTTATGACATATAGTCAATTAAAGAGTGCAGAATTATCTCAAGAAGCAGCCGAAGCGGAGGCAGAGCAAGTAACAGGACAAGCAGGAAGACCTATGATTGAAGATGGAGATATTGAGAATGAATCAACAGCTGCATCTCGTGATAGGGGAGATAATATAGCAGAAAATAGAGAATAAAACACAATAGGAGGAGAAAAAAATGAGAATGAGCGTAAATTCATATAATAGCATGAATGCATTAGCTTCCATGTGTTTTAATGCTAATGCTATTATAGATAATCTTGCATATAGTTTAGATTATCATTATTATACTAGAATCGCTGATATAGTACATCATAATGTAGCTCACGTAATGCCAGCTTGGGCAGACGATATTACAGATCAAATGTTACAATTATCAGCAAGACCAACTCGTTTAGATATTGGTGGATACGATAAGGACTACGAGGATTTAAAAGAAGTTTTCGACGTGTTAATGAAAACCTTAATTGGAATTCGCAACGCTACAAAGGAATTAATTGAAATAGCAGATATGGATGAAGATGACGAAGTACGTATATTTGGAGAAGACTTCTTAGGTAAGGTTCAACCTTTCATTAAACAAGTCGATGAATGGATTAATGCAGCAAATAAATTAGATCCTCAAACATTAAATATACATATTAAAGACTACACCCATTTCATCGCTATATAGCGGGGTGAATACATGGAGTGGTATAAAGTAGTTTCTATAGTATTATCAATATTGAGTTTATTAGGTTTTGGTACTGTGGCTTCTATGTTTTGGAAAGACTTTAGAGATAGAAAGAGTCAAAAGTCACAAGTATTTAAAGACGCAAAGAGAAAAGAGCAACAAGATATAATTCGTGAAGTTATTAGTGAAGAAAATGCTCCTATTAAAGAGCAAGTTCAAGCAATTAAATCAGATATTGATGAATTAAATAAAACAGATCATAATCAACGTAAAGCTATTCAAGCTATACTTCGCGACAGGTTATATAGTTTATCTAATAAATATCTTAATAAAGGTTGGGTGAGTAAAGAAGAATTAGAAAACTTTGAGAATATTTACCAACAATACCATAATTTAGGTAAAAATGGTGTTATGGATTCTCGTAGAGAAAAAGTATTAGACTTACCAACAGAAGAAGAATTTTTTAGAAATTCAGACAACAAAAAAGAGGTAGCAGATGAATAATACAAAATTATCTTTTGAAGTTGACGCTAGTCAGATTGACATTAAGCCTTTACTTAAAAAAGACTTTTTAGAATTATCCATGAAAGCTATCAGTAGTGCAAACCCTAATCGTAATAATTCTTGGTTTACTCCAGAAGCTATGCAAAGAGCAGTAGCAAATAAGACTTTCGTTAATAAACCAATTCTTGGATATTTTGAGAATGGTGATTTCGTAAGTCATAATGGAGAGTGGGAATATGATACAGAGACAGGTATGAGCTATTGGGATACTCTTGGAACAAAAGGCGAAAGAATCCTTGGTTTAATTAGAGAATCTGATCCTGTCACAATTATACAAGATGACAAAGGATTATCATGGATTAAATTAAATTGTTGTCTTTGGACACAATATAGTTTTAAACAAGTAAAACGTTTAATTAAAGACGCAAAGCGTGCACAAAAAATGGGTGGATCAGCAAAAAACATTTCTGTTGAGGTTGATATCACCGATTATGAAATCCTGGAAAACGGAGTAATGAAAATCAATGATTTTAATCTTGTTGGAATAACAATTTTAGGATCAAGAAACGGAATGAAAGTGGAACCAGGAATAGAAGACGCAGAGTTATCAGTTGTCGATATTATGGGCAAAGATTTATATGCAAAACAGACCCAAGCATTAAGACTTGCATATGAAAAATTAGATAATTCTGACAAAAAAATAGAGGAGGCTCAAAAAATGGACGAAGTAATCAAAACAGGCAATTTTGAGTCTACTGATTTACAAACCGAAGAACAACCAATCGTTGAAGAAAAATTTGCGGCAGACGATGTTTGTCCAGATTGTGGAAAAAATCCATGTGTCTGCGAAGCAAAGAAAGAAGACGAAGAAAAAGTTGAAGAATGCGGTCATTTAGAGGAAAAGGTTGACGAGTGTGGTCATTGTGAAGAAACACCAGTAGAAGACAAAAAAGAAGATGAGTGTGGCCATTGCGCAGAAGAAAGTGAACCTGCTGAAGATGAAAAACAAAATGAGTCAGTAGACAATAAAGCTGAATGTGAAGTGGAAGAACCAGAGACTGAGCACTGTGAAGAATCCGAAGATGATAAGGACGACGAGGACAATAAAGATGAAGGTTCAGAAGATAAGGATGAAGAGCCAGCAAAAGAATGTGGAAATAATTTTGAAGAATTATCTGCACAATATGAAGCTGTAGTTTCAGAATTAGAAGGACTTAAAGCTAGATGTGAAGAATTAGCATCTAAAGTTAAGGACTATGAAAAGAAAGAATTTATCTCTAAAGTTAACAGTCTTATTAAATCTTCTAAGATCGAAGATTCAGTAGCTCAAGAATTCGCAGCAAAATGTGAAAATGATGAAATCACTTCTATTGATGATTTAAAGACACAAATCGCATTATACAAGTTTGAGTGCGAACTCAACAGTAAAGAGACATTCGAAGAAAAAGAAGAAAAAAAGGAAGACAGTGTAGCAGAGAGCTTCTCAGCTCCAATTGCTAACCCAGATGTCAACGCTGCATTTGCAGAAAAGAAAGAAGAAAAGGTTAAGAATGATCGTTGGTCAACTTTACGCCAATACGTAGGAAAATAAAAAGATCATTTCATTTAACATTCGAACCTAAACAGGTTCAGTTTTTAACATAGGTTAAAAACCCGAGTATAAGTTTATGTTTATTAATTAATATGCCGAAGTTAGTTTTTAATACAGAGGGTTATTTCGTGGTTTTTAATATAATTATTTAAAACAATATTTAAAATATAAGGAGAAAAAAGATTATGGCAGCTAATGTTTTTAAAACAGGCAAAATGATTAGCAACGTAGTAGACTCTTATTTAGCTAATGCTGTATCAGAAGTTGCAATCCCAGACGGTGCTATCGTTAAATTAGGAGATTTAGCAGCAGATACAACATACGCAGCAAATGGTAAAGAGTACGACGTATATGTAGCAACTGCTCCAACAGCAGCTAACGACGAAGTTGTTATTTGTGACTATGCAGGAATTGAAGAATATTCTGAATCTGGATATACACCAAATAACGTAATTAAATATGGTATTAAGCTTTATGGTTTAACAGTACCAGCAGGAACAATTTACAGAGTAAGAAGACTCGCTCTCCATGACAAATTCTGGTTAGGTGAAGCTAACTTCGCAAGCACACCAACAGTTGGTCAATTTGGTGCTCCAGCAGCAGGTAAGACAACTTTTGCACCAGCAGCATCTTTAACTGGAACAGGATTAAGAGTCAAAGTTTTAGTCGAAGAAGACCTTACAACAGGTATGAAGAGTGATGGTAAGATCTATCTTTGTGAAGTTGTTCAATTATAATCTAGTGCGGAATACAATAGGGAGGAATAACTATGAAAAAGATGTTCAGTTACACAAAATCTAATGATGAAGCTTTCAACTCTTTAGTTGACTGCACAGTTGAATTAGCAATGGCACGTTACGAAGGTAAAGTAGCTAGCGATTATGAAGATAAAAACAGAGAATTACTCGAAGCTATGGGTAAGAAAGCTGTAGAAGGAACACGTTACGAAGCAGACTTCGAAGCAGACGGTTTAGCAATCTTTGCAAGACCAATGGTTAAGAATAATAGCACAGTAAGAGATAACTTCAATGCAGTTATTGCACAAGTTGTTAATGTTATCGTTCCAACAGTTACAAACGACACATTCTCAAGATTCATTTCTGAAGTACATCAAGTAGGTTACGGCGAGACAGCAAGATTCATTATCGAATCTAACGACCTCTTCAAAGTAAACAGCAAAGCTGAAGGCGTAAGAAAAGGAATCGATCAACCAATGTTCGATACAGAGATTACTCTTAATGCACATCCTATCACAATCGATGCATCTATCGATTGGTATCCATTTGTAAGTGGTATTTTTGATATGGGTAACTTCGCTCTTAAGATTGGTAAGTCATTCATGGCATACATTTTCTTAAAGGCAGTTAAGGGTATGACACAAGCAACAACAGACTTTGGTGCAGCTTATACAGTTAATGGTATTACACCAGACCTCTTCGGAACACTTAGAGAAAGAGTATCCGCAGCTAACGGTGGTATGAGCGTTGTTGCAATCGGTACAGCAGTTGCATTAAGCAATGTTTCACTCGCTGGAAACTTCCAAGTTGAAATCGGTGAAGAAATGAATAAAGTTGGATACCTTGATCAATATCTTGGAGTTCCACTTGTTGCAATTAGCAACGTTCTCGTTCCAGGAACAACAAACACAACAGCACAACTTGTTTTACCAGATAATATTATTTATATGGTACCAGTTGGCGGTGCAAAACCAGTTAAGATTTTATTTGAAGGAAACGAAGTTTCTGTATCATTTGACCCAGATCATACATCAGACAGAAGATATGGTATCTCTGTTGAAATGAGAGTTGGTGTTGCAGCTATCGTTGGACCAAAATACGGTACAATCACATTATAATTCTTAACACAGATTAATTAAAAAATATTATAAACCCAATCCTTCGGGGTTGGGTTTATGTAAAGAGGTAAAAGGAGAAAAAATTATGGCTACAAATAACACAACAAAAGGCCCAACAAAGGCTGAATTACAAGCTGAAATAGCACAATTGAAAGCTCTGTTGGCAGAGCAAAGTAAAGGACAACAAAGTTCATATACAACACCAGCACCAAACGTAACATTTACTGTACCAAGTACAGATGTAACAATTGTTTATTGTTCAAATAGTTTAGGATGTGCTAAGATTAGTAATTTAGAGTTACGTTTTAATAAATTTGGTGAAGAATTCACACTTAGTAGAATACAATTTGATGAACTTGTTGGCAAATATAGAAAATGGTTTGATGAAGGCATTTTAGCAGTTTCTAATAAGAATTTAGATATTGCTGCCGCAAAAGGATTAAAAACAGATAAAGACTTTGGTTTAACAGCTAGCAAGCTTGCAAATATTGGTAAACTTAGTCTAGCAGAACTTGAAGATTTATGGAATCAAACAACGTTAACTTCTCACAAGCATTGTATTGTTTCTTTCTATAAAGACAAGTTTATATCTGGAGATCCTGATTTCGTAGATCGTGCAAAGATTGACCTTATGAACAGATTAACAAATGGTGCTTTTGCAAGAGAGCAAGATGAAATCAGTGGCAGATATAAAATTCTTCCAACAGAAATGTAAGATAAGTAGCTTTTTATATTAATTCAGAGTACTTTAACCCGCTGTGTTGCAAAAACACAGTTGGGTATACACATGAAAGGGGGATGAATAATATGATATATTTTAGCGATATTTTTGATCGTGCTTTTAATCTGTTTTCAGACCCTGACATTGATCAAAAATACTTTAATGATAGAGCAGGATTTCAAAGCGATATGCTTGATTTCTTGATTATCGGTAAGAATAAATTTACTTCTCCAGTCGCAATTACCGATAAATTAAATATATATGATGCGGCAGAAGGATATATAGAAAAAGATTCAGGTGATGGATCAGACACTTACGTTTTAGAACAACAAGTTAAAAATAATGGTGTAGGAGTTGGCTTCACTTATAGAATTAACGACAAAATTGTTCCAGGATCATATGATCCAGAGAATAATTCTGTAACTTTTGCAAGAGTAGTTGAGGCTAATGAAACATGGAGTGTAACTTGGTTCTATGCAGGTGCATTTACAGCTGATTTTTCAGATTGTTTGCGTCCAGATTTTAATATGGACGCTATTATGGACAAGATTATTAATATTCTAGCATATGCTCTTTTATCTGCTTGGGGTGATAAAGAGGTTGGTAGAGTATTAGAAGTCAGAAACATTTTAACAGACACTGATTTTAAGATGTATTCTCCTGCAAATTCGGCAAGGGCGAAAAGTGAATGGCGTAATCAAATGAATAGGGATATGGATACTTTAGTGGCAGAACTTAACTGGAGGATCATGGCTACCCCTAAAGGAGGAGTGAAATTTGGAAAATAATTCTGGAAATGTTAAACGACATTTTTCATTAACAGAGGAAAAAGAATGTTACACCTCTATTAGAAGTCAATTGATCAAATTATTATATATGATTGAGTCTGAACAGAATTCAGGTAATGATATTAGTTTATGGTTTTATGGGTTTATGTTTGATTTAGCTTCGGCAAATGTTTTATGCTCAAACAAACTCACAAGAGTTGTCATAAAAATCCACGGATTATATGATAATCAAAATTATAAAACTATGACTCATGCTCAAATTAAAAGACAAATCATGGAAGCTAAAGGTATTGTAGACCATCTTATAAAAGAATTACAAGGAGGAAATATCAGTGACGAGAAGAGTAATTAATATAACCCATTCCGCTAACCGTTACGATATTTTATCACAAACTCCAAAAAATTATAGTAAAGATAATTATTTTATTAAAGAATTACAAGACAAAGTTAATGCTGAGTGGTCTTATAGACCAAATCGTGTTGATATTGAATATGAGAATGAATGGGGTAAACAAACATATTCACCTATCGAAGTAGTGGTGCAAAGTGTAAAATCTGAGAAGGGTAGCGCAATTTCTGACGACTGTAAGAGTATAGTTTTTAAGAATATTCTTGAAGATAGATTCGTTATTGGTAGTCGTTTTAGATTTGAGCATAGCTTTGGCACAACAAATGATGATGGTAGTCCTATCGCAGATAAGGATAAAAATGTTTGGATCGCAACCAATACTAATGGTGCTAAAATCACAGCCAGTATGGTTATAGAGAGATGTAACGGCAGTCTCGGGAGTATTTATTTAGACGAACAAAGTGTCGCTCATTATCACTACGAACCTGTTATTCAAGGACGTGATTTAACGTCTGTAAGTTTAGTATATAATGAAGTTGCAGTATCACCACAATCTCAATTATTAATCATTGCTCAACATAATGAATACACAAAAAATTATTATATTAATCAACGTTTTATCGTTGGTTATGATAAAGTTTATAGAATTAAAGCAATAAATAAATTTTATGGTAATTCTACATTTAATCCAGAAGATGTTGGGTTAATGCGTATTTATTTAGAACTCACAGAAACTTCCCCTTATGACGACTTTGAACATCGTATCGCATATCAATCTACAGAAGATTTAATAATTACAGATGAACCAACACCTGTAACACCAGGCGAGGAAGGAGAAGAAACTTATAGTATTATATTCGAAGGTCCTGATAAGATACCAACATTCTTAGACTCACTAGGAATTATATTTAAACCAGTCGTAGTAAATTCACACGGAGTGGTTATTCCTAATATTAAAATCAATCTATCTTGTCAATTAGAAAACTTACCTTTAAATGTTGATATTTTTTCTTATATTGGTTTAACAACAGAAAGCAACGTATTTACATTAATAAGGAAAAAGCTTTATTTAAGGGGTAATTTAATTTTAACTTGGAGTGTTAATGCCGAAGATTCACCAAACCATAAAGCATTTTCATCAAGTTTCAAATTAGATTTAAGACAAGGAGTATAAGGGAGAAGATATATGGCAAATACAAATAATTATTATGGATACAGTGATTATAGTGAGTTTAATCGTATACCAAACATTGATGGTATAGAATGTAAAATTGTTGAACATTTATTAAATTCTAAAACAAAAGATGCAGAAATGTTTTGGAAAGTATTAAAATATAATTCTAGAGATGCCCTTGCAATGGAAAACCTAACAATGGCAGAAAAAATGGAAATTACTCAAGGATTTGGATCAAGTCCAACAGGTGGACAAACTGGTTCTTTAAGATTATTCTTACAACCTTTTTGTAACGATGCTTGGGCAGAAGAATGTAGTTCTGTCTATATTTATGTAGACGACTTATATCCTATCGATCATATGAGAGCTAATGTGATTGTTTCTGTAGAAACAGTTACACATATTAATGCTGACGTTGTATATGGGGATGCAGATTTAGAGTCTAACCCAGAAACAAATCCAAATGATTATTATTATACAGATCTCGAGAATCCTACAGTAAGATTTAAGTCCAGAACATCAGTATTACTTAAGTGTATTCTAGCAGAATTAAACGGATTGTATTTAGACGGAATAGGGTATTTACAATTTAACATTAACAACGCCATGACAGGCTTAGGTTCAAAAATTGAAGGTAATGCTAAAATGACAGTATATAACAGAAGATCTTATTTTGGTCATAAAATTAACTTTAATATGGCTATTTCTGGAATTTCTTCAAATCCAGCGCAAAGCTTCTAAAGGAGGCATAAGATGGCAGAAGGTGAAGAAAAGAAAATTCAATTTAAAGAAGGTCCGATAGCGGATAATAAATATGGTCAATTAAGAAAAGATATTGTAGATTTATTACAAAGATACGAAATAGAATATTTTCGAGAAGATAAACCTATACCATTTAATGGCTTAACTATTTATCCCGCCACAGTTAGAGATTTTGAAGTGTTTTCAATGTGTACAAGTTGTCTAACGTTAAATAAAAATGAAACAAAAGAAGGAATTAAAATGTCGCATTTAGATTATTTAATTTCTAAACTTCAAGATCCAAAAGAGGGACAAATGTGGTCGTATAAATTGCAAAAATTATTTGAAATCGTTTTTCATATCACCAATGGTTTAAAATGTACACATTGTGGTGAAGTGATGAAGTATGATAGTCCAGCATTTATGGATTTTATTAAAGATTTTGAAAATTTTACAAAAAATACAAAAATGCAAGATATAGACCAAAATAATATACAACCTCCACAGTTAAAATGTCCACATTGTGAGGGTACAGAGTTTCAAGAAATGATTAAAACGATGCCAGATTCTTCTGGTAAAGGTAATTGTTTACTTATTGATGGGCATGAAATTTCAAAACAAGATTTTAATAAATTAAGGCAAATTATATTATATCAAAATTTCTCTGACTATGCAGATGATTCGTGGGTTGATCCCGCAATTAAGCGAGATCATGACGAAAAACTTCGACTTGAACAAATGAAAAGCGATTTGCATGCTTCGATTGAGAAAAAGGTTGTTTGTTTATCAATAGCAACTAATTATAAATTTGATGAAATATATAATATGCCAATAAGAAAATTTAATCTTGCTTTAAGCACAGTTGATGATTTAATCAACTATAAAATTATGAAACAAGCTATTATGAGTGGATTCGTCTCGCTGCCAAAAGGTCAAACAATCGAACATTGGATTTATAAACCAAATAAAGATATGTATGGTGATACCTATAAGACAGTAGAAGAAATTCAAAATAGCCTTGGATAATATATTAAAATTAAAAAATTTTTAAAGGAGAAAACTATGGCAAAATATTTTTTAGGTTCAGTTGGTAAGGCAGAAGCTTTCCGTATTGTTGACGGTAAATTTGAATTAGCTTTTGTCTCAAAAACATTAACAGACTCTGGATTAAATATTAGTACAACAAAAGACGATATTCGTGGTGGTACAGGAGCACCTATCCAATTCTCTTTCTATCATGACACAAACGTTGAAATCAACTTAACAGATATTCAATGGAAACACGAATACCTCGAAGCACAACTTGGTGTTTACATGAGTGACGATGACCAAAAGGCATATTTCACAGATAAATGTACATACGAAGGAGACAATACTTTCAGTCTTGCAAGACAAGCTCTTGCATTACCAGTTGCATGTCTTGACAGCGACCCAATTACAATTTGGTTCGCAAAAGAAGGAACAGATGATTGGCATTCAATCAATCTCGCAAGCTGTACAAAATCTGGTGACAAGTATGTAGGTTCTTTCACAGCAGAAGAAGCTTCAGCAGCAGGATTAGAACAAAATGCAAATTACTGTGTTCGTTATTTAGCAGAAGACAGCAAGGCAGTTTCAGCTGAAATTCAAACTCTTATCGTTCCACAAGAGTTATACTTAATCATCACAGCTCCTATTTTTGCAGGAGACTCATGTGCAGCTTCTCAAGGTAAAGAAGCAGGCACAATCACTTTCGAAGTACCACGTTTCCAACTTAATGGTGCACAAGAATTCTCAATGAACATGAGCTCCAACCAAACAATGTCACTCGCAGGTATCGCACTTGCATCTGAATCATTAGAATGTGACTCTGTTGGTGGAAAACTCTTAAGAATCATTGAAGTTATTTATGATCGTGAAGTTTCAGATTATAAAGCACTTATTATTGATGAAGACTGTTTAGTAGCTGGTTCAACACCAATTGTTTATGCTGAAAGAGAAAGTGGAAAACTTGTTAAACTTGATAATGCAGATGTAACATTTACCTATAATGATACAGAAGACGCATTAGATTCAGAGGGTAAGTTTAAAGCAGCAGCTGTTGGTTATGATATTACAGTTGCATATGAAGATCTCACAGATACAGTTAAGATCGTAGCAGCATAATAGGGGATCAATATGTGTAAATATTTAACTGGCAGCAAAAAGACTGGTTATACGTGTAAGTTAACCAAGAAGAAGTGTATGTATCAACAATACTGTACACAATCGCATCAATATACGATCGATAAAACAGAAAATTGTACTGCTAGTAAAAAATAACACAAAAATAATACGAAGCGAGCTTCGGCTCGCCGAGTATTATTATAAAATTACTGTTTTATTGGTCATTTTATAATAATACTCTAAGTATTATGTTCACCCCAATGACTGGGGTAGATTAATTTTTTAAAAGGAGAAACATTATGCCACAAGAAGTTTTAAATATTTTATTATCTGCTCTTGGAATTGTTGTAACAGGTTTAGTTAGTTGGGGTGTAGTAGTATTAACCAACTGGTTGAATACTAAAATTAAAGATAAAAATTTAGCTATGTTCTTAACAAAAGTTACAACAATAGTTACAGATGCAGTAAAAACAGTGTACCAAGAATTTGTAGAAGCTTTAAAGAAGGACGGAAAGTTCGATGCAGAGGCACAAGCAAAAGCAAAAGATAAAGCTTTAGCAATAATTAAAGGACAACTAACCGATGAACTTAAATCATATATAGAATCTAATTTTGGTGATATAGAGAAATGGTTAGGAGAGAAAATCGAGTCAGTATTATATACACTCAAAAACAATAAGTAATTAGTTAGGAGGATAGTTAACATGACAATTACAAAAGCAGAATTATTGAAAAAGAATGCAGCAACAAGAAAAAGAAGAGCAGCAGAAGCAGCAGCTCGTGCAGCAGCAGAAGAAGCAGCAAAAAAGGCTGCTGAAGAAGAGGCAAAAACAAAAAAGAAAGGTAAAAAGCCTCAAAACAGACAATACTTAGTTGTAGAACCAATCGCAGAAGAAGCTGCAGAAGAAGTTGTAGAACAAGAAGTAGAAGAGGAAAAGTAATTTTTTGCCCTTCACTAGCAATGGTGAAGGGTTTTTTATCATTACTACAAGGAGGATATCATGAGTGCAGCTGATAAGATGGTCGATGTCATTCGTGACATCATCCAACAAGAACTTAATAAATTAGACTGTACAATATTGTGTGAAGTGACATCTCAAGTTGATGCAAACCACTATAATGTGTATGTCATTCCAGACAAAACTTCAGTCATTTATAATGTACCAAACATGACAAAATTTAATTTTACACCAGGTGAATATTGTTATGTTTATAAAATTCAAAATAATTTAGCTAATTCATTTATTTGTTGCAAAGTTGCCCCAGGAGCTGAAGAAGTAGCAATCGCAACACAGGATTAAGATGGAAATTAAGTTTCATAAAAATCTTGATAATTATAAATATCTTATAATGTTTGACTTAGCTAGTCGTATAACTGGTGTATGTATTTGGGATTTAAGTAAAAATATTCCTATACAAACAAAAGTCTTAAAAGTTAACAAGGATCATGAACTTGGAGTAGCTGCTTTATACGCAGAGTTAGATACGTTCTTTAACTCATTATCATCACTAGGAATTAATCTTAATGATATTTTAGTATATAAAGAGGCTATGCCAGTGCAATTACGTGGTGGATCCTCAACTGTACAGACTTTTATTGCATTAGCAAAAAGTCATGCTATGTTGGACTATTATACTTATTCACACAACATAGCTGTTTATGATTATGTTGGTGTATATCCTATTTCAACTCATGCTTATCTCAGACATTTAATGAATTGGGATAATAAACATAAAGTTGAAAAGCAAGATATACAGACATATATAAAAAATACCTATGGATTTACAGATATATCTTTTGATGAATCTGACGCTATTATGTTAGCAAAAACATTCATAGATATAAAATGGAACAAAGATTTAACAGAAGAAATAAAAGCCGTTAAAAAGCACTGTAAAGAACTTAAGGCTCAACATAGTATAGATGCTTGTTTAGAGGAGATAAAGCGTTTACAGGGGCTTACAAGGGCTTAAAAAGGATTATAGGAGGATGTAATGGGAAGATCGACAGTATATAACGATAATATTACATCAAGTTGGGATGAAGTTTCTAAAGAAAATAAGCAATTAGTCAATGATTTTATAAAATACTGTAAATCTAACGATAAGAGTCCTCAAACAATTCATCAATATGAAGAATGGTTAAAAGTATTTTTTTGTTGGAATTACGATGAAAATGACGACAAGTTTTTTGTTGATCTAAAACGTCGTGACTTTGTTTATTATTTTGGTTGGTGTAGAGATTTAGGTATGAGTGCCAATCGTATTGCTTCGTTGAAATCTGTGCTAAGTAGTTTATCTTCGGAGATAGAGTTATTATATGAAGATGTATATCCACAGTTTCATAATCAATTACGTGCGCTTGAGCCTGTAAAGATTGCAACAGTTAGAGAAAAGACTGTAATTTCTAACCAACAAATGACAGAAATTTTGGAAAAACTTGTTGAAGAAAAAGAATATCAAATTGCATGTTATTTGGCTTTAGCATGCGCTTCTGGTAGTAGAAAAGCTGAGTTGTTGCAAATGAAGGTAAATTTCTTTACTCCAGAAAGAGAAGTATTTGATGGGTATATGTATTGTACCCCAGAAATAAGATCAAAAGGACAAGGGAAACGAGGGAAGATTATTAAGAAATATGTAATCAAAGAATTGTTTCAGCCTTTCTTAAACCTTTGGTTAAAAGAAAGAGAAGAAAAAGGAATAGTGATGGATTCATTGTTTGTAACAAAAAAAGATGGTGAATACGTCCCAGCTACAGTATCAACAGCAAATAGTTTTGCAGCTAAAATTTCAAAAATATTTGGCATTGATTACTATGCTCACTCTAGTCGTCATTTTTTCTGTACGTATTTAAAACGTATGAAATTACCAGACGATGTTATTACTCAAATATTCGGATGGGCGAATTCTGACATGATCAAGATTTATTCAGATATTCCAGCAGAAGAAATTTTGGGTGAATTTTTTACAAATTTTATAAAAAATACTGAGGTAAAAGGAGAATAAAAATGGAAGAAGAAATTAAAAATACAGAAGAACAAAATATTGAAGTAACAGAAAAAAGCGAACAGGAGGAAGATCTTTTATCTTTAAATCAATATCTTACTTTATGTCTTACTTTTGAAGATGATCCGACAGAAGAAAATGATTTAGCTATTAAAGCATTTTTAAGTCAATTGCAAATTCGAGATTTTTTACCATTACAAGAAAAGACAACTATTGCAATTACTATAGCTAAAGATTTAATTGACGAATTAGACTCAAGTGGTGCAGCAAGTGTGTTAGAAATTGATAAGATGTTCAAAGGATTATTATCATATGTTATCAATATTGATAATGATATAGGTATTTTAGATCAAACTTTTGTTGCTTATGACTATTGTTACATATACGGACTTGCAGACACCATTTTAAATGTCTGTTCAAAAGACTATCAACGTTTCTGCTCTTATATTGACAATATGATCAATGTTTCTAATGCATATCGTTTAATTCAAACAGCATCTATTCTTAATGATGCAGAGTATAATAAGTGGATCGAAACACTTAAAGATGTTAAAAATCAATTTACTCCAGATATGATCAAAGGGCTACTTGCGGTTGATGTTATGAACAATGGCGGTGATGAACTTCAACAAACTTTAGGTGAATTAGCCGCAAAAGAAGTCGAAGAAGGATTGGCACAAGACGAAGCTAAATATAGTAAGATAGGTGAAGATCTTGATAAAAAATTAAATCATATCACAGATATTAAACCAGACGATGAAGAACAATGAGATATTTTATAATTTCTGACATTCATGGTCATTATAAAGAAATGCGCTCTGCCCTGCGTAAAGCAGGGTATCGTAAGACAGACGAGAATAGTATTTTAGTTGTTCTTGGCGATATATTTGACCGTGGATCTGAGTGTGTAAAAGTATATAGGTTTCTACGTTCTATACCTAAAAATAGACGTGTATTAATTCGTGGTAATCACGAGTTCTTTTTAAAAGCAATTACAGAAAGAGGATATTTATTATCTGCCGATATAAATAACGGCACAGCGAATACTATAGAACAATTTGTAAAAAATTTTTATCCAGGACTAAAGTTTAATTCATTAGTACAACCTTTTATTAATACAGGAGTAGTGCAATGGATATTTAGTGACGAGTGGGTTAATTATTGGGAATGCGACAACTTATTATTTGTTCATTCTTGGATTCCATATGAGGGGTTTTATTGCCGCGAAAATTGGAGAGATGCGTCTTTTTATGCATGGATGAGTGCTACTTTAGCATGTCCATGGAAGATGATCCAGGTCTGCACAGTACCAGAAGACAAGATAATTGTCTGTGGTCATTGGAAGACATCTGACTTTCGCACGGCCTTAGATGGCGCCCCTGCGGATAATAACGATAATTCTACATATATAGGAGAAAAAATTGTTGGCTTAGATGGTTGTGTCTATAAATCTGGGTTCTGTAATGTATTAGTATTAGAGAAATAATAAGGAGATATAGATTATGGAAGATAAGATTACATTTTATCATACAGCAACATGTCCTCAATGTAGAATGGTTGGAATGTTGCTTGACAAATATAAAGTAGAATACAATTCTTGCTTAAGTGTTGAAGAGATGAAGGAGAAAGGAATTTCTCATACACCTGCTATCGAGGTTGATGGACAAATATTACAAGGTAAGCCTATGATGGATTGGATCAATCAATTCAAACCACCTATTAAGCAAGGAGAGTAATTATGGATTCTAGAGTATTAGAAAAAAAGTTAAAGTTTATAGATAACTATAAAAAGGCAAGCAATGCAGCAACAGGTAGTCAAGTAGATGCTAATGCTAATGTTGTAAGTAAAAATATAGCAACAATGTCTACTGAATTATCAAAGCCTGATTTTATTGATATAAATAGGGCTATTACAAAAAAATATTTATTAGAAAAATATGGTCAAGAATTGTGTGATCAATTCGATGACGATCTTAAAAATCATATCATTTATAGTCATGACGAAACCAGTATAATGCCTTACTGTGTAGCTATATCTCTATATCCATTCTTACTTGATGGATTAAAGAGATTAGGTGGAACGTCAGGACCACCAAAGCACGCAAGCAGCTTTATTGGAGGATTATGTAATTTAATTTTCTTGATCGCAGGTCAATTTGCAGGTGCAGTCGCTGTTCCTGAGTTTTTACCATATTTAGATCATTTCCTTAGAAATGACTATGGCGCAGATTATATGGATCATTTAGATGAGCCAGTTTGGAATATTGGTAATAATCAAGTTACAGTTAGACATATCGTAGAAGATTTGTTTCAAGAATTTGTATATTGTGTAAACCAACCAGCAGCAGCTAGAGGATATCAATCTCCTTTTACAAACATTGCATATTTTGATAAAGGATATTTTAATTCTATCTTTAAGGATTTTATATTCCCAGATGGAGATGAGCCTTGTTGGGAAACAACAAAAGAACTTCAAAAGATGTTTATGAAATGGTTCAATAAAGAAAGAACTAAAGAAGTTATTACTTTCCCAGTTGAAACAATGAATTTATTGTGGGATAAAGATACTCATAAATATGTCGATGAAGAAATGGCTGATTTCACTGCTGAGATGTGGAGTGAGGGACACAGCTTCTTCTTATATAACAGCGATTCTGCAGACGCTCTTTCAAGTTGTTGCAGATTAAAAAATGCTATTGAAGAAAACGTTTTCTCATACACGTTAGGTGCTGGTGGAGTAGAGACTGGATCCAAAAAAGTTATTACACTTAACATTAACAGAATTGTTCAAAATTGGTTCAATGAGGAGGTTAATGTGAAGTATAAGAGGAATAGAAAGTCTCTTTCTGAATATATCACTATAATTGTAGATCGAGTACATAAATACCTCGAAGCATGGAATGACCATCTTTGGGATATGTATAATGCTGGATTATTAACAGTATATACAGCTGGATTTATTGATTTAGACAAACAGTATTTAACATGTGGGTTCTCAGGTCTGGTCGAGGGCGCCGAATTCTTAAAAACTGTCGACGAGTATATACCAAAAGAATATAAGGGTATAGAAATTAAACCAGATAATGAAGGATATAAACAATATACAAAAGACATTTTGAATACAATTAAAGAAAGAAATGCCGAACATCGTACTGAACACATTCGTCTGAATACGGAGCAGGTTCCAGGTGAAAATGCAGGTGCAAAGTTATACAATTGGGATAAAAAAGCAGGATATTGGGTACCAGAAGGTAGAAACTTGTATAATTCTTATTTTTATCCAGTTGAAGACGAGACATACGATCCTATTACAAAAATGTATTTGCAAGGTAAAGATTTCATAGGAAATTTAGACGGTGGATCAGCTTACCATTGTAACCTTTCTGAACATTTATCAAAAGAGCAATATAGAAAGCTCATGGATATTGCTATTAAATCTGGATGTTCATATTTTACCTTTAATATTCCTAATACAATTTGTAATGATTGTGGTCATATTGATAAGCGTATGTTGAAGGAGTGCCCAGTTTGTGGCTCTAAAAATTTAGATTACGCAACAAGGATTATTGGTTATTTAAAGAGAATTTCTAACTTCAGTGAGGTTAGACAAATAGAGGCAAGCAAAAGGTATTACGCTACAGGAGAAAATTGCGATGCTTAAATATTATGATACAGCGATAGTTTTTCAAGAGATCCCAGATGAGATCTCTTTAGCTATCAATATAACTAATTGTCCACATAGATGCGAAAATTGTCACTCTGCATATTTAAGAGAAGATATTGGTACAGAATTGACGTTTGAAGAAATGTGGAATTTAATAAAAAAACACCCAGACATTACTTGTGTGTTATTCATGGGTGGGGATTCAAGCCATAATGATATTGTTTATTTAACAAATTATATTCATACTGCTTTTGATCTTAAAGTTGCTATGTATAGTGGTGATGACGAAATAGATGATCGTTTATTAAGATATCTCGATTATTATAAATATGGATCATATCAAGAAGATAAAGGACCATTAAATAAACCAACAACAAATCAAAGATTATTAAAAATAACAAACAAAGAAGTAAAAGATATCACTTACAGATTACAGGAGAAATAATATGATAGAATTTTTTGGAAATTTAATAATTAGTTGGTGGTGTTGGTGGAGTAATTATAGATTTAAAAAATGTATTAAATCTAATATAGGTACACAGTCAATAGATAAAGCCGGCACATTACAAGAAGTAAAGAGTTTAGTTGTAAGATTATATAACAGCTTTATATGGACAGCTGATGGTATTGATCAATTAGGAGATGCAATCGTGCCTCCACCACAAAATTACGCGACTTATTTAGAGCAACCATTAAAAGATGACTGTGATGGTTTTCATTCGCTAGTTTATCATTGTTTATACAACAGCGGTATTGAATGTTATCTTTTAACAGTAACACCATCTAAAATTACAGATGGACATTGTATTTTAATTTTCTGTTTAGATGGAAAATGGTATGTTAATGATTATACTAAAATTTATCCTGGGTTTAATACTATGCAGGAAGCTATAGATGACTATAATAAAGATTATCTTATTAAATATAAAATTCCTGGAAAAGTTATCTTTAATGGCTTAGTAGAATATGATTACGTATCAGAAAAATTTAAGAGAAGAAATATCTCTGATTTCAAAAAATAATCGAACACACTGTTCGATATCGAATAAAATGAAGCTTTTATTTGGTAAACAAAAAAATAAAATTTAATTAGACAAAAATAACGGGACGGGGCGTGAGTGTGTTTGTTTTACATGCTTCGTCCCCTGGCAATAATAACTTGGGGTTTTGTTCTAACTTCCTTGTTATTATTATGTTTATTTTTTAATTTTTAACAAGGAGGAATGAAAAATGCCAAGTATCAGAACAGACAAACAAATTTTCCCTTTCTTTGATTCTGTGAAAACACCAGTATCAGCAGCGGGGACAAGTGAACCTTTCCGAAATAATGGTTTTAGCACATTAACACTTGAAGTTAGCGGAGCTACAAGCATTGCGCTTAGTGTAGAAGGATGTGTAAATATCATTAAACCAAATGGCGAAACAATGACAGACGAAGAATGTTCATGGACACCATTAGCAATTATTAACATGAGTGGATTCCAAGTATTATCTGAGATCACTTCAAATGGTATTTATGCTATTGGTATTAATGGAAATGCAAGAGTAAGAGTTGTTGTTAGCTCAATAGAAGGAGAGGCAGTAATTACAGGTGTAGCGGAGGCGTAATATGGCTAGTGGAGTAGATATTATTGCCAGAGGTTTGGCCGGGAGCGGCCTTGCTGCCGCAAATTTAGCAAATGCTCGTATAGATGCGTTACCAAGGGGCGTTTCTTATAAGGGTGTTGTAGATTACTACAACGAATTACCTAACGACGCAGAATTAGGTGATATGTATACCGTTAAGTACCAAGGTAGTAGTGGTACTGTACCAAGTGGTGCAGAATATGTATGGACCACATATGAGGGTACAGATCAATGGTTACAAATGACGGATAGTATCGATCCTGAATTAAGTCCAACATCAGAAAACCCTGTACAAAATAAAGCAATTTATGCGGGAATCCAAACAAGAGTCGAAGGACTCAATGTAGCACCAGTTAGTGATAACGATAGTGGAATTATTAAGATTGTAACTTTAAAAGAAGAGCCTGCTAATAAATATCAAGGCTATCTTTATATTATTGATAATCCACAACACTTTGATGGTGAAACACTTGTTCTTTCTAAAGATCCAGAAGATGATTACTTTGATGGTACAACATTAGTGTTAGTCCACGGTGGTGAATTTAATGGTGAAGTAGTAGAATTTATTTAAAAATATTTAAAGGAGGAAGGAAAACAACATGAGTAATTTTATAAATAAAATTAAAAAAGATAGTGTCTTAAAAGACATTCAAGACGCAAGAATTGAAGCTATAGATAGTAGTGTAGTTGAAAATAGCGTCAATCCTGTTGAAGGCGGCGCTGTATTTACAGCCTTAGCAGGAAAACAAGATACATTAACAGCGGGCTCTAATATTGATATTAGTAACGGTGTTATTAGTGCAACAGATACAACATATACCGCTGGTACAAATATTGATATTACAAACGGTGTAATCAGTGTTGTAGGAGAGCTTGGTGTCGATGATTACAACGATTTAGATAACAAACCAATTATCAATCAAGATTTAGAAGCAGTTGGCTTTACACCTGTCGCTAATACTTACTACAGACACACGGGTGAAGGTAGTGGACTTGAAGCATTAACAATAGGACAAACACTTTCTAATGGAGATAAGATACACTTTGATACAAGCAAAGAAAGTCAATTATTAACATTCTTACAAAATGTTGATTGGACGCAATATGAGGAAGGATTGTTAATGGCAGGTTCTAGTGAAGAATCACCTTTAATATATGGATTTACAGATAATGGTGTATACGGGGTATTTGTTCTTAGCGATACTGGAGCATTAGGTGATTTTGATGTTATTTATATGTCAGAAGATATGCCAGATTTAGCAACTGCTGGTTGGCATAATTTAGATGCTAATGGTGATTATACTATAAATATTTCTAGTTCAAGTGAAAGAACTATTAATACAATAACAGATACTAACCCACCATCTTGGAATGGAATAATTGTTGGAACTGCAGCCGCATCTCAATATATCTCTGGCAAGATCTATTTCTATGACGGAGAAGAATATAAAGCTATAGACGGAAGCGGTGCACCAGGTGAGGGTGTTGCTGTAATAGAAACAATCGGTGTTATAAGTGGTGAGACGCTTGAACCTATTGGTGAATTAAGTATTACTACAGAAGAATTTGAAGAAGCAGTAAATACAGAAATTTCTTTTATTAAAGTAAATATTAAAGTTGGAGAAGAAGGTGGACAAGATGTTATACAACCTTTGTATGCACCAAAAATAACAAAAATGTCTATGCCAGGATATGATACGGTAATGTTCTCTACAGTAATATTTATGGGTGAAGGCGCACAAAAGCTACTTTCTATACAAATTGGTAAAGAGGGTGAAAGAGAGCCTGGAGTTAGCTTTTCTGCTCAAGATATTGGCGGCGGTTCAGGCACATCTGACTATTTTGAGTTAGAGAACGCTCCATTTAAAGAAGTACCAGAAACAGAAATTAGTGCTTTTGAAGTAGGAACAAAATTAAACAAGTTATGTATAGACGCATCTACACGTTTAACCGACATTGATAATTATGACTGGGATAATTATTCACCAGATCAAGACGCAGACAAAATAAGATACAAAGTACGTGAATTAACATATACCGATTCTGAGCCAGCTGATCCACAAAATTATGATTATTGGTACGACAATGGTACTTTAAAGAAGTATCTCGGAAACAGTTGGATTACATGTTCAAATATGATAACTATTTCTGACGGAAATTATTATAAGGTAGCTAAGACACCGAACCCAGAGAGAGATGATTATAATTTCTATTATTATACATCTGGATCTATGAACGAGTTCTCTCCACAAACAGGAAGTCGACCAAGCGATCCACAACAAGATCAATTCTGGTATGATACAAATGATACACAAAATTTATATCAATATGATGGAAGTGATTGGCAATTAGTTTCTACAACAAATGTTTATGGCTTGACATATATGTTTGATGGTGGCTCACAAGCAAAATTATTCAAAAACGAATATAGAGAATCAATGGTTATGTTAGCATATACTGGGCATGAAGATTCTAGTTTATATATCATGCTCATGAAGCCTGAAGATGATAATAAATTGTTGGCAATACTTGGTTGGAGGGCTTTTAGCGACGGCTCAAGTGATATATCTGCATACCTTTATTCAACAGGTGACTATTTACGATATGGTATTCAATCTGGTTGGATGAAGTCTACAGGTATATATAATGGTAACCCAGAAGAATTAGATAGCGATGATACAATACAATCCTTATACCATACATCTTGGTGGGCAGATAACCTTAAGAGTGCATCCATTCCTTTTGTTGAAGGACAATATTACAAAGAAGCAGATATAGAGGAAAGTAAAGAATATTTAAGTGACGGTCTTTCTACATCTTCAATAGCTTTTGATATTACATCAGATCCAAATATTACAACAACAGAAATTGTACCAGATCATACATTCTATATTTCTTTTGAAGGTGCTCCTGATTTCTTAATATATAATGGTTCAAGTTGGGAACAATTATCTGTACAAGTTACCGAAGAAAGTGAACCAAGTGAGCCAACAGAGGGTATGTATTGGTTCTGTGTTATGACATATTTGCTTAAACAATATGTTTCAGGTGAATGGGTTGAAAAGACATATACACCTATAGAGGGCGAAACACCTCCAGAAAACCCACAAGCTGGTGATATCGTTGCTGTAGGTTTAATACCATTCAATCAAAAGACATTACTTCATTTCTCATTTAATATGGGCGAAGAATATACATATTATATTCAAGATTTATGGGCTAACCTTGGAGATGAAAAAATGGAACTCATTTGTATGGCTCCAATAGAAATTAGTACAGCTGGAATATTTATGTCAATGATAGAAGATATAGAAGAAATGAGTCTTTATATGCAAGAAGGATCACCTGAGGGTGAGTGGAATACAAGCACAGACTACTTATCATCCGAAGGTATTATGCAAATGCCTTTCGCTGTAACTCTATCTATACCTAGTGATGTACAGAGCTTCTTAAATACGTTTGCATTTGCTTCATTTACACCAGCATCTATTGGTGCATTAAGTAAGGTTATTAATGGTGAATTAGAGGCATTAATTACAGCTTCTGAAATACCAGCAGCAAATAAATTAAGGATATATCTAAGCTCATCTGACTTTAGCGAAGGTGCTACAAGTCCATTCCAAGATCAAGCACAAAAATATCTTAGCAAATCAAATAAAGACTTTAGTTTTGATCTTGATGACAATAAAAACTATGTATTTGAATTGGTAAATAATAACCCAGTTATGTTTGCACAAAGTGGATTAGTTCTTCAAAGTGCTCATATTCAAAACGGAGGAGATGATATATATCTTTATTTCTATTGTATCGATAAAGATGCCATTGGTGGTGATGTATATATTAAAATAACAGAGGGGGATATTTAATATGAGTAATGTATTAGTTAAAAATCCTATGATTGTAACAGGTGGCGGGGCCAAATTAACAGATTTAAACGCCACAGAAAATGAACACACATATACACCAGAAGGTAGCGGATATGATGGATATAATTCCGTATATGTAAATGTACCAATTTATACTAAATCTATATCAGAGAATGGGACATATTATGCCAGCAGCGATTCTTGTGCTGGATATAGCGAGGTTTCTGTTAATGTAGCCCCAAATTTAGTTGGAAGCTGGGGCAATGTAAATATGTATATGCCTGCAGAAGGAAATAGTTATTATACTTTATTAAATTTAAATACAGAAACAATACGTAGTGAATGTCGTAGAATTGAAATGGCAGCTGCTAAAAACAGAACTAATTTTACTAGTATTACTATTCCAGATAGTATTGAAAGTATAGGATCATACGCTTTTCAAAATTGTCCTAATTTACAAAGTGTTGACTTTGGAGCCTGTGTAATTCAAAATGGGCAATTTGGTACTCATATATTTCAAGGATGTACCAATTTAACAAACGTATACATGGATAAGTGTACAATACCTAAAATTAGTAGTAGTATGTTTCAAGCCTGTAGCGCTTTGGATACTATCGTGCTCCCAGATAATATAACAGGAATAGAGGACTGGAGTTTTGATAGTTGTAGCTATTTGTCATATGTACGTATACCAAACAGTGTAACATCTATTGGCTGGAATGCATTCTCTGGCTGTTCAAATTTATCAAGTTTAACCTACACAGGAACAATGGCTGAATGGGGAAATATTACTTTTGGCACTGACTGGTGTGACCCAAGTGTGCTTACAACAATTCATTGCAGTGATGGCGATATAACTTTATAATGAGGTGGATATATGAAAAGAATAGTAAAAGATAAAATTTTTAAGGTCACACTTACAAAATGTTATGACAATGAAACAAACAAATATTACAAATTTAAAGATCTAAAAAATAATGAATTAGTTAATTGTGTCTTTGGCGATTATTCTGAGGATTTATATGAAATTACAGATGTCGAAGCAGAGAAGAAATCTATCTTCCCACATTTTCCTAAGATTAAATAAAATAGATCTTTTATACAACTAAATAAGTGCGAGGAGAGGTCTCTCCGCCTCTCCTCGTTTACAAACTTATAACTTGGAATTTTTTACTCCTTGTTATTAAGTTTATGTTTATTTTTAACAAGGAGTAAAAAATTTTAAAATCTTAAAAGGAGGTTAAAATACATGGCAAAAATTTATTATGGTAACCAAGAAATTGGTGCAGAACAATATATAGATTCTGAACATCTTAATAATGGTGCTGTTACTACTAGTAAAATAGCTGATGGCGCAGTTACCGATACTAAACTTGATCCTAGTATCATGAGTGAAATATCAGAGATATCTGGAAAACAAGACGAGTTAGTAAGCGGTGAGAATATTAAAACCATTAATGGAGAATCTGTACTTGGTTCTGGAGATTTATCGGTTACTACATATCAAACATTCAATCCAAATTGGAAAACCAACGGAACTACAAAAGAATTTTGTGATGATGTTAATGCTGATGTAAGTGCTGTTGTAGGTATGGCTTATCTCGGCGGTGTTACATTTAGTGATTTTCCAGCTATAGGATTAATGAATGCAGATGTTGTCGTAGATATTATTGCAACAACAGCTGGAAACAAAGTTATTAGATTAACTTTAACGTCAGGAAGTGTAGCACCATATCATTGGGAATATACATATTGGAATAATGGTAATGATGTAAGTGGTTGGAAATCATGGCAAATACCATTAATAGCCGGAAATAATATTACTATTAGTAATAGTGGTAGAATTTCAGCTGCAGATACAACTTATACAGCAGGGACTGGTTTGTCACTCGATGGTACAGAATTTAGTGTTGATACTTCAGTTATTGCAACTCAATCTGATTTACAAGGCAAGCAAGATGTATTAACAGCAGGCGCAAATATTACTATAGATAGTAATAATGAGATTTCAGCCACAGATACAACATATACAGCAGGTACTGGTTTATCACTAAAAGGCACAGAATTTAATATAGATACTACAGTTGTAGCTACACAAAACGATTTAACAGGTAAACAGGATGTGTTAACTGCTGGTAATAATATTGAGATTAATAATAATGTAATTTCTGCGACAGATTCAACATACGCCGCTGGCAATGGCTTATCTTTAAGTGGAGATGAATTTTCTATCGACACATCTGTGGTTGCAACGCAACAAGATTTATCTGGAAAACAGGACACATTAGTTTCAGGTACCAATATTAAAACTATTAATAATGAATCTATTTTAGGGTCCGGAAATATCCAAATCGAGGGTGTTACAGATTATGATGATTTAGACAATAAACCGATCATAAATCAAGAGACTGTGTATACAATACATGCATATACAGACCAAGAACAAATTCATCAAGGCGATGCGATACATTTTGATAGATCAAAAGCAGCAGAATTGTTAGAAATGCTAGAAAATACTGTGGACAGTAGCAATTATTCTGTAGTATTAATGAGCGCAGAGATGTCCACCAACCCAAACGAACATCTTACTTTTGAAGCAATATTTGATCAGTACGATAATGATGCTTACAAATTTATGATACGTACTCCATATCAAGGTTTCACAATATATAATAGTAACTCTGGCGGATTCCAGTCCAATGTAGACGTTCATGGAGATTTCTATTTACCAACTGATTCATCAAGCTATTATTATACAGTCGATGGTGCTTCTATTGTGACAACAAGTCCTGACTGGAATGGTAATTTCGTAGGAACGGCTACTATAAGTTATAGTCCACAGCCAGAAGATGGAAAATATTATAAACACGATAATAATATTTATAAATATGAAAATAACAGATATAGTTTAATAATATTAAATCAAGGCAAAAGCGTTGGTAAAGACTCTATTGCATTAACAAAAGCTTCTATAACTCTTGGTGATGGCAGTATATCCGTTGGTCCTAACTTAATACCAGCAGACGATGACAGCTATGGTAGTTTAAGCGGTTCTGGTACAACTTATGTTATCACCGCATCATACAGCAATCCTATTTCTGACGTAGCAGTAGGAGATTATTTATATGTCAAAGATACTGGCGACTATGCTAAAGTATTAACAAGAACATCTCAATCAATGGGATGGTATGCTGAAGTTACAGTTACTGTTGATAAAACTTTAGGAACAAATCCTCAAAACGTACATTATTTTAAATCTACAGCTGGGGCATATGGGTTCTCAGAGGGATGCTCTGGGGCATCTGGAAGTTATTCTCATGCAGAAGGATATAAAACAATTGCTATAGGCAGCGACTCACATAGTGAGGGAGAACAAACAAAAGCGGTCGGCGCTGACTCTCATGCAGAAGGACAATATACAAATAGTGTTGGTCTAGCTTCTCACACAGAAGGATATTATGGATTAAGTTCTGGAAATTATTCTCACAGCGAAGGTCAAAACACCATCGCTAAGGGAATAGGATCTCATTCAGAAGGCGGATATTCTATCGCATCTGGAGAATGTTCTCATAGCGAAGGTATGTCTGTTGATCAATTTAGTATGCAAGTTACAAAAACAGGTGCTACATTCAATGTTTCATCTTCAGATTTAACTATATTGGATGTTGGAACCAAATTTATAGTACCAACATATAGAAATAGTTCTGATATTTGTCCTCTATTCTACGTTGAAAGCAAAACATCAAATTCCATAACAATCGCAAGTGCAGATGAATTTCAAGCAGGATGGAGACTTAATGAAGCTTACTCTAGCAGTCAGTGGTTGGGTTGCGTATTACAGCATGAAGCTTCTGGTAAAGCTTCTCATGTAGAAGGCGAAAACAACATTGCTTCTGGAGAAGCGTCCCATGTAGAAGGTAAGCATAATGAGGCAAAAGCTGTTTCTCAACATGTTTTTGGAGAATACAACATATCAGACGTAACAACAGATCCATTATCGAGAGGTACTGGATATGGTAATTATATTGAAATTGTTGGTAATGGTACAAGTTCCGCAAGATCTAATGCTCGTACATTAGATTGGTCTGGTAATGAATATATTACAGGTAGTATGAAAATTAATCATACGACTTTAGTAAATCAATCAAATAGTGATATTACAGTAAATTTACCATCAACAAATGGTACACTAACAACAGATGAGCAATTAGCAACTGTTGCAAAGACAGGTAATTATAATGATTTAACCAATACACCAACTCCATATGCACCAGTTAATGGTATAAATTTTGTAAGCACAGGCGAATTGCAAGATTACAATGGGGATTCTCATTCAAGTGATTGCACACTTCGCTTCGCGCGAGCAAATGACTCTATTCACTTAACTGGACGTTTTACTGCTTCTAATATAACAGCTGGCACTACATATCATATTGCATATGTATATGCTGGATCTGGTGCGGATATACCAATATATGACTCCAATAAGTCAATTCAAATCCTTGCTAATTGGGGATCACAAATTAAGACCGATACCGATTATCTTTGTACAGCATATAATTTTACAACAAACGATCCTGTAGGATATATATTCCATGATGGTCAATGGCTTTATTTCCTAGCAAGTACAACTATAAGTTCGTCAAGTATGGTATATTTCTCAACAAGTTATTTAAGAAAATATAATTAATCAAACATAAATGAGAGGGGGAATACCTCTCTCATTAAAGGAGTTATTTTATGGATGTTTTAGCGAGAGGAATGGCTGCGAATAGTATTCAACAAGTTGAAGCAGCCAATAAACGAATAGACCAAATCGAACAAGAAATCGGACCGATCGCTGCATCAGACGTCACTATTACGGAAGCTTCTGGAGTGTTTGATGACGAGACGTTCGAAAACTTAAGAAAAAGCACATTAAGCCAGATTATATATAATAATTGTTATTATAAACTAGCTTATAAAGATAATACCATAAGAAGATATGTAACAGATATCTTATATCAAGGTAATACACAAATTATTAATGTTACTATTGCAACGAAAGCTTATCAATATAGTGTGATAATTGATCCTGCATTAGAACAACATATAAATAATACCAATGTTCATATCCAAGATGGGGAACGTGACCGTTGGAATAATAAAGTTAGTTGTAGTAGATCAAATGAGGTTTTGATCTTCTCAGTTAATTAATATATAAAACTATAATTTTATTTAGGATTAAAAATCTTTAAAGGAGGGCAAAATGCCAAATACTTATATTTCACAAGTAAAGTTGCCTGGTGATAACACTACTTATGTTATTAAAGACGCTGAAGCCAGAAATATGATAGAGCAACTTCAAGGTGTTACATTCCACAAATGTACATCTGCTGCTGACACACCAGTTGGTGTAAAGTGGATGGACGGTTCTACAGAAATTACTGGTACTTTAGCAGCTGTAGATGCAGATAAATCAAATATTTATTTAGTGCCATCAAAGCAAACTTTACCTAAGGATATATACGATGAGTATATCCCAGTTAATGAAGGTAGTACAGCTACACCAGCTTGGATTTGGGAAAAACTTGGTGATACTGATGCAGATATTAGCAACCTTGGTGATTTAGCATATAAAGATACTGCTTCTGGTAGTGGATCTGTAACGACAGCAGATAGTGCAAGCTTTACAAACGGTGCAGCTAGTGTTAGTGCTACATATACACCAGCAGGTAGTGTCGCAGTTACATTGACACAAACAGCAACTGCTGCAAATTTAACCAAAGCAGATTATACACCAGCAGGTAGTGTTTCAGCACCAACTATAACAGTAGATCCAACATCAACAGATGTTTATAGTGAGAAAACCACTGGATCAGTTACAGCAGGTACAGCTGCAAGCTTCACAAGAGGAAGCTTTAGTGGTGGATCATTCAAACAAGGAGACGATAGTTTTGTTGCACCAACATGGTCAGCAACTGTAACTAATGAAGTTCTAACTTTCAGTTTCTCAGCAGGATCATTCACACAAGGCACAGATAGCTTTACACCTGCAACTCACGGTGCAGATACATTTACAGCAAACACACCAACAGCTGTTACTTTACCAACCTTTGAGAAAAAGACTGTTCTCACAGGAGTTTCTGCTTCTGCAAGTACACCAGAATTCACTGGTACAAAAGCTACAAACGCACTTATCACAGGCGTTACATATGATAAAGCTACAGTTAACTCAGCTACATTCACTGGTACTGAAGCTACAATTGATTCAACTGGTACAGCTACAGGTACTGTATCATTAACAAAGACAAGCAAAACTGTCGAAGTTACAGTTTCTTAAACAATTTAAAAAGAGGAGTCAGAAATGGCTCCTCTTATCTTGCACGCTTTGAAAAGATAAGCGTTATATCTTGAAATGGAGGAGAAAATTATGGAAAAATCAAACGCCATCGTAAAGGTGGACACGCCTCAAAATTGGGAAAAGGCGGTAAATTATATCCCAAATATTTTTACAATAATAGTTTATGATTTCGAAAATAATTCGCCAAAAATAAAACTTGGTGATGGTATACATACGGTAAACGATCTTCCTTTTTTAATTAAAGGAGAAGTTGTCGAAGATACTTTAATGCTTTAATAAGGAGGGAGATTTATGGCTTTACCTACAAATAAAATTAAAAAAATAAATCCAGATGGAGTAACAGATTACGAAATTATTCCAGAAAGATTGCAAAATAACGGATATGAAGCGGTTTTGCCTACATTAACCGCAGATTCGACGATTGCTTTAACAAGCCAAATTCCAGATATATCCACAAAAATGAATAAAGCTGATGCGATCGGTACTGGTAGTTTAAGTATGAATAGAGCTATGATGACTACTGTTGGTAGTTACAGTACAACATTAGGTAGTAGTAATACTGCTGCCGGAAGTTATTCTTTAGCAGAAGGATATATTACAGGAGCTTTTGGTAATTACTCACATGCTGAAGGTACGGGGACAACTGCTCTTGATGGTGGCCATGCAGAAGGATATGGTAAATCTACTAGTTCTACATTTAAACTCACTGGAGATGCAAATACTACAAGCTATACTATTGCTTCTGGTGTTGCACCAAAAGTTGGCACGATATTATCATATGGGAGTGGCACAAATAAAAAAGTTGCAAGAGTTAACACTGTTTCTGGTACGGGTACTACAATAACTGTGTCATCAACCCTGTCTAGCTCTGCGCTATCAAGTGCCACAGTATATATATGTAATGGCGCAGCCTATGGATTATCTCACGCCGAAGGTGATCGTACAATAGCATCAAATGGCGGAGCACACGCCGAAGGGTATAATACTTTCGCGTCAGGTCCTAATTCTCATGCTGAAGGTTCTGGTACTATTGCTTCAGGCCAAGGTTCTCATGCCGAAGGTTTTAGCACTGTTGCATCTTCACAATATCAGCATGTAGGTGGTAAGTATAATATAGAAGATACAGCTGATACTTATGTAGAAATAGTTGGTAATGGAACTTCATCTGCTCGTTCAAATGCAAGAACATTAGATTGGTCTGGAAATGAATATTTAGCTGGTAATTTACGAGCAGCAGGTTTAACTGATGGAACCACTACCAAAACTATGACAGAAGTATTAGCAGGAGGGGTTGATACAAACTATTATCACACACCAAGCTATAGTTCTGGTTTAAAAATAGGTACAGGTACAGGAGTTAATGATTTATATGTACCTACAGGAACGAGTGCGACCTCAGTTTGCGTTGGTAATGATAGTAGATTAAGTAATAGCAGAACACCTACTTCACACGCTTCTTCTGCTACCACCTATGGTGCTGGCACAACCGCTAACTACGGCCATGTTAAGCTAGCTACTGGAGACATGAATGGCGCAACAGATACTGATGGAGTTGCTGTTTCTAAGAACCATACTCATAGTCAATATTATTTAGCAAGTAACCCAAATAATTATGCTAATGGTACTGTTACAAGTGTAACTATCACAACTGCTGGAACAGGGTTATCGATAGATAGTACTAGTGCCATTACAACAAGTGGCAGTAGAAAAATTACTTTAAACTCTAGTACGTCCGGTGGTAGAAGTGCGAATTATGTTGTTTTATCAAGCGCAGCTGGACAATTAGATAGTGATAAGTATAGAATTACATCTTCGGGGACAGCTAAAGCTACAATGCAATATAATACATCAACTGAGTCTATAGATTTTGTATTCTAAGGAGGTATATATGAGTTTAGTAATATGGCTTCCCTTGAATAATAGTATAATTAATTATGGAACTTCAAATTTAAATTTTACTAGTTTAAGTGGTTCTAGTTTAACCAATGCGGGTAAGGTAACAGTATGTTGTTATGGCAACACATCTTATTCTAGTGGTGGATATGTTTCTAACAATACAGTCACTTTAGGTCAAAATCAATCTATATGTGCGTGGGTTAAGTTCAGTAGTTTGAGCAGTGATAGTTCTCTTGGTGGATCTATTGCAGGGCAGCACAGATACCCAAGTAATGTAGGTATGGGGATGACAATTAAATACGTGTCTTCTACTACTGGCTATTTGAGTGTAAATACTGGTAACGGGAGCTCAAGAACATATAATACTTATTGTGGTTCTACTTTATTACAAGCGAACACTTGGTACCATCTTTGCTATACATATGATGGCAGTACTATTAGGTTATATGTCAACGGTAATTTAGATGGATCACATGCATATACTGGCATGTCTACACCTGCAGACTATTTTATGATTGGGTGTTGGTCTTTCGCCAATGCTAGCGGTAATGGTGTTTATGATAACTATAAATTAAATGGTTATATAAATGATTTAAGAGCATATAATCATACATTATCTACAAAGGAAATAAAAGAACTTGCTAGAGGATTAATATTACATTATACTTTTAATACAGAAGATCTAACCGATTCGAGTGGTCTTAGACATAATGGATCAGGTAGCGTTAGTTACAGCACAACAACAAACATTGGAAGAAGAAGCGCTTCATTTAATGGTAGTAGTAATTATGTATATAGAAGTATTCCACTAACAACTGCAATGACATATGCTTGCTGGCTAAAATTTGGGAGCACTGGCTCTTACCATATTATAGATAATAGAGCTCCTTCTGGGGAGACAGGGACACAACCAATGTATGGCGGTACAACATATGGATTACAATGTTATAGTTCTGCTGGAGGCTCTTACACATGGAGTGCCTCTACTTGTGGATTCACTACTGGTACATGGTATCATGTAGTAGTTACTATGACATCTACAAATGCAACATTATATATAAACGGAGTATCTAAAGGAACGCAAAGTGGATCATTTGGATCTGATTTTGGATCAAGAGAAATGAGGCTCGGTATACGTTGTAGTGGAGCTAACTGGTTTAACGGGCAAGTATCTGATCTTAGGGTTTATGCAACTGCTTTAGCGCAGACAGACATAACAGCCTTATACCAGGTAAGAGAAAGTGTTGACAATAAAGGGGGTATTTACTGTAATATTGTAGAAGAAGATACCACTTTAACAAAAACGAGTTTTTTAAAGACAGGGTCTATCAAAACATCAAGTTTGTATGAAACTGTTACATTAGAAGATGGATCCACTTGGCTACCTATTTGTATCCATAATGTAGCAAATGGTGTGTTTAGTAACAGTGGTGATTTTACGACATTAAACTCGCAAGCAATAGATAAATGGAGTAATTTTGGTTTGATCAATGTCGTAAATAGACCAGAAAGTGGCTGGTATGAGTTTATGGTTCAACACCAAACTAGTGTTGGGGGAGGCTTTGAACGATATAGATGGAAACAAAATAAAAATCCATTTAATGCAACTTGGGACGATGTTAATCCTGCAAAAGTTGGAACAAATGTAACTAGAATATCTGCAACAACAACAAATAGTTATGCTGGTATGTATTGGTATAATGCAAGTAATTGTAAAATGTGCTTTGCTAATACATCGAATGGTAACTGGTTTGGTTGTGGTATTTGTTCGTACTGGGGAACTGGATATATACCAAGTTACAATGGACAACAATGCTATGGATGGCAGTTAGTATATATAAGAGTTAGTAGCACAACAAATAGATTATTAAAAAATGGTTTCTTAGAAACTAGAGAAATAAAGGAGAATTAACTATGGCAATTTTAGGCAGCACAATAGTGAATGGAGATTTAACTTCAACAGGAAAAATTACTGCAGTTAATTTCTATTCAACGTCAGACAAAGAATTAAAGGAAAATATTAAAGAAGTTAAGGATATTAATTTCAAAGAAATTTTAGATAAAATTATACTTAAAGAATTTAATTTTAAGTGTGATAAAGATAAAAATTTAATTATAGGTATAATCGCACAAGAATTAGAACAAATATTACCAAACGAATACTTAAAGTCTATGATTTATATTAATGATGATGGTTTTTATTCAATTAATGAAACTAAATTAATTTACTGGTTAATAGGTGCATTAAAAGAAGAGATTAAGCGTAATGATAATTTAGAAGATAGAGTTAAAAAGCTCGAAGAAAAGGTTGGTGATTAATATGTCATATTATACAAAAAATAGTAGTCAAGATTATGCTGTTAATCTAAACCAAGCATCTTCAAATTATACGCCAGCTAACAGTTCAGGGTATGATTGTACACTGTCTGTTGTCACAGGCGCCATTGATTCTTCTTACAGAACTGGGTCAAGTACTATCTATACCATTCTTCAAGAGAAATATACAATTACGGTTTCCTTAACAGGAACATACGCCCCTGAATATTTTGGCACGTTGACAGTCACAAATTCTACTCATAGTTCTGAAAGCTGGAGCACAACAGCATCAGGGGCTGCTGCTTCATGGACATTTACAGCCCACTACGGAGACGTTTTAACGATGCCAAGTTATATTTCATACACAGCTGGTAGTTATACTTTTTATGTATATCCATATGTAAATAATACTTCGACAACATCTGTGACTGTATCTGGAGCAACAACAATAGAATATAGAGCATCTGGTCGTACTTGCGGCACATGTAGTGCTACAACAACTTGTGGTTCTTCTTCTAGTTGTAGTACTTGTTCAGCTGTAACAACTTGTGGCAAATCTTCAAAGGGCGGCAGTACCTGTATATATGTTACATGTAGAAGGTCGTCTGGACAATAGGGGGGGTGTGTATGAAGACAGTTATATACAAAATGACAAATGATTTAATCAATGATTTTTGTGAACAAGATATTTATAACATAGATGTAACAACAGATTTAGTAAATGCTTTAACACAAGAAGAATATGCGGATTTATGTATAGATAATATTATTTCAGATTTGATTGCAGAAAGAGAGAATTGTGTCAATCGAATAAACAATAATTTAGACAGAATACATAATCTTATGATCTTTTATTATGGCGATAATTTAATTGATTATAAAATTATTTATATTCATGGTCGAGTTAATGGTGATATAGAAGTTTATTTAAAAGATGAGGAGGATACTATAAATGTTTAGAGTAACTTTTCATATAACAGAAGAATGCAATATGGCATGTACCTATTGTTATGAATTTAAAAAAAATAAAGTCATACAACTTACAACGGCCACAAAACTCATAGACGAAGTTATATCATATAAAACAACAGGCGAAAGTTTTTTACGACCTTATTTCGAACAAAACAATGAAATTGATAACGATACAGAAGTGGAGCTAGATTTTATTGGTGGAGAGATAACATTGTATATGGATTTAGTAGAATCTATAACGGATTATTGGTTTAGAGAGTGTGCTAAACACCGTTTAGTAAAATGGTTTTATAAAACCCGTATAGTATTAGAGACAAATGGTACAACATATTTTAACGAAGATGTACAACATTTTTTGAATAAATATAAAGAAAAGATCTCTGCCCCAATCACAATAGACGGATGTGAAGAATGTCATGATAAGTGCAGAAGATATAAAGATGGTAGGCCGAGTTTTTATGATGTAGATAGAGCTGTAAAAGCAGAGAAAGAAAGAATAGGTGACGTCCCAAACAGTAAAATGACATTTACGCCAGAAACTTTCAAATATATTTTAGATTCTTGTAAATATTTATATTCATTAGGATATCAAAGAGCAAGAATGAATCTAGATATTACACAAGAAATTACACCTGTAGAGTGTGAGCAATATAAAAATGAGTTAATTAAGGTTGCAGATTGGATACTTGATAATAAAATTCCTTTTATTATAACTCCTTTTACGTATAATTATAATTCAGTTAAAGAATATTCAAGTTGCGGAATGACAGGTGTACAGATAGCTATAGACGTATATGGTAACTTATATAATTGTTTTAGATTATCTGAATCAAGTTTACAAGATAAATATAGGCCAATTGGAAATATTTTCAATAAAACATTAGATATGGATTTTGTCACAGATTTTTTAAATAGAATCTCTGCACATAACAATTATCAATGTCAAGGATGTCCTATTATACATAGTTGTGAAGAATGTCCTGCAGATAATTATTATTATAAGGGTGACTTTTTTGAGTCTGTAAACAATTGTGGAGAAACTGTTGCTGAAGCTCAAGCAAATAAATATTTCATAGAAAAAGCTAAAGCTACAGATTATCCATATTTTAGAGATATTATTGACAATCTTAATAACGAATACGATCCAAACTTTAATTATTATTTATATCAAAAAAATTAAACAAATATAATTTTTATTCAATTTTGTAAATAAAAAAATACGAGGATAGAAATATTCTCGTATAATAAAAAAACAAGGGGATAAAATTATGAAGAAAAGTTTAACAATCGCAACGATAGTTATGGTACTAGTGTTAGCAGTATCTTTAACTACCGCAACCTATGCATGGTTTAGTGCTACAGCAAGCGCAACTGTAGAATCTATCCGTTTAGAAGCCACAGCAGCTGATGGTTTGATTATTGGTGCTTTAGGCACAACAACAGCTCAAGCTTCAAGACAATACACTGATTATAGATACGGTGATGTTGTTTGGGACGGATCAAAATGGAATGGAGACTCTTATATGGGTACAAATCTTAATTTCCAAATTCAAGATCCAGAAAACGCAGGCCAAAACATTGACATGACAATAGGAGCAAGCAAAGCAGTCAGCTATACAACAACAGCCATTTCTGGCACAGGTTCAGCAGCTAGCACAACAATCGCAGCAAATAGTTGGTATAAGGCTAACGGAGACGCAAGCGTTGTAGATACAAGTTCTGTTGCGGCAGCAGAAGTTCAAAAAGACTATATCGATTTCGATTTAGCAGTAACAGCTTCTAATGCAAACAGTGTAAAACAAGCTTATCTCACACTTCAAATCGTACCAACAGCAAGTACTCAAATTAAGATGGCAGCAGCTATCCACTTCTATCTCGCTATCTATGACGGTACATCTGAAACTGTCATTACAGATACAATCGCAAATAGAGGTATGAGTGCATACCCAGGGAAAGTACAATCTAACAACTTCACAGGGACTGTTACAGCAGGAACATATGTATCCGCAGCTGGATCAACTCTTGATGAACACCACACAGTTGCTGCTGGTGATTGGTATTATATTGTACCACTCTATGATAGTGCAACAGCTATGACACCATTTGAAGATCTTATTCAAGTTAAATTGATTGTTTGGATCGAAGGAACAGATGACGCATGTATTATTGCTAACGCAGGTACAGGTGCAGACGTTAAGATTTTCTTTGACTACGCAGATGATCAACTTTACGCATGGGATAACGGCGTCATGACAGAAGCATAATAACTAAAACTTTTTTCCATTAAAAAATATAAATGTAGATAATTTACATATAGGGCAAAAAGCATAGTGGATTATCGATACTGTTACATAAGAGGGCAATAAGCATTAGTAAGAGTATTTTATGGGTAACCAAAGTAGGGGTGGATTTTTCCGCCCCTACTTTTATCAATTTGAAAATTCTAGTTGACTTTCAACTTTATATACAGTATAATATTAATAGTAATCTGGTGGGTTAGTTTAAATATCTCCCTAAGAACGCTAGTTTATATGACTAGAGAACCAGGACGCCGGGGACTCCTGGACTCACCATCTTACCTACATAAACAAACAAATAAACAGAACGGAGGAATGAAAAATGTTATACTATTCAGAAAAAACAAAACAATTTTACAAAACAGAAGAAGAACTATTAAAAGCAGAAGCCATATTAGAAGGCGAGGAACAAATGAACAAAGATTTTAAAGAATTATTAGATGCCTGCGATAATATTAATAAAATCAGAAGAGAAGCTGCAGAAAAGATCGCAAAAGCAGAGCTTAAATATGATGACATGAAGGCAGACTTTATTGAATTATACGGGGTCGATAATTACGATAAGTTAAAAGAAAAAGAAGATGATTTCTTATATTCTGATAAGTATTATAAGAAAGATGATAAAGTAGAAGAAATACTTGCAGCCGACACAGATGGTGACACAAAGATTACAATTGATCCAGATTCTGAATTTGAAAAGGCCTTTGGATTTGGTGAGATGGTTAGAGATCTTTTTGACTACTTCTCTGGCGGTTGGAAGAAATAATATAATTAACAGGGTTCGCGATATAGCCATAAGTATATTAGCCCTTTAGAGCAGGAGAAACGTTATGGGAGAAACAACAAGAAGCTACTTAACAGCAGCAGAAGCAAGAACAAGAATGCTTGCATCACAAGCATTAAAAAATCACATTTACAGAGAAATTAGAGAATGTGCTAACGAAGGACGTAACAGAACTAGATGGAGTTTCTGGGACACAGATTCAGAAGTAAGAAAGTCTATTATAGACGATCTTAAAGCAGATGGATATATTGTCACATCTGATCCAATGGCAGATGATGAAAGCTTCGATGACACAATTATAATTGCTTGGTAAAAAATTACATGGTGTTCGTCACATAGGCGGGCACCATTTTTTTAGAATAAAAATAATTAAAAAAGGAGATAGAGTTATGGAATTTAATTTTGAAAATTTATTAGGTGACTACGAACACCAACTCGACTACATAAAAAGAATGACAGAGCCAAAAACTCTATCTTTCTACAAGACGTCGAAAGAGTACTGGGAAGGTTATTATGAAGCAGTACACAAATGGTTTGAAGATATGAAGATGTATTATTGTGATGACTTCAAACCTATTATGAGGGAAGCAACAAAAGAAGAAGAAAAAGAATTTTTGTATCAGGATCAACCTCCTATAAGGATGCTTGAATATAGAGGTCTATGTGTGCCTGTATATGACGATGACTATGGACAACAGTATTTCATGGTCTTTGAAGGCAAAGAATATGGAGGAGGAAGCTTTAATGGTTTCCCTGAATACGATTTTTGTTATATTATTGACGATATTATAGATCGTAAATATGCACTAGGAGGAAAAGATGATGATCAAAAATAAAATATATATAAATAATAATAAAAATATGAAGAAAGCCGCTACGAATAAAAGCGGCTTTTTATTTAGTCTATAAAGGAGGAAAAGTTGTATGATAGAAAATGAAAATTATAGAGATCTAGAAGATCTATTTAGGAAACATCCAGAGATACGACAAGCGCTCGAAGGTACAAATGCTTTAGACAAAGCAACAGATATGACCAAATATACTGGACGTACTTCATCGCAAATCGATATAATAACAAAAGCACTAGATACGCGTGGTAGCGGATCTGCAAAAGCAAAGCTTGAAGAAGTACTACATATATTAAACGATGCCGGGATTGATGTAAATGTTAGAACACAAAAAGTTGGAAACAACACAATGTTACAACTCGTTCCTCTTCCTTATGGTGATCAAGACTTTTATAATAAATTGGGCATCAAAGAGCAAGTTTGGAACTTACCAATAGATACTCATGGTACTATTTATTTTAATAACCAACAAAGAAATAATCTTTTACAAGCAGCAACAGATGGTGAAGGAAACTTAAAATTATTAGGAGCCACAGAAGTCGCACTTAATAATATCTTACAAGAATTTCAATATGAAAAAAATATTGAAGCTATTAAGATGATTAAGTCCGCAAATAAAGTACAAGCAGCCCAAGGATTAAAAGATCTTAAACGTATTATGAATACCAGCACTCAAAATGCTATAAATGTTGGTAGTGCTATGTCTCAATATAACGCTTCCACAATGAGAGATCTAGAAGACGCAATGAAGATAGAAGGAAGCCAACAAAGACAAGACGTTATAAAATCTGGCGTTTATTTAGGAGATCTCTTTAAAGGTATACTTGATAAATATTATGCTGGCAAGGGTAGCTTTGCTGAACAAGCTGTAAAAAAAGATCAAGCTACTCGTTTGTTAAACGAGATGGGGTTAATTGTATCTGCCTCTGGTGTTAAAAAGGGGTATGAAATTATTAAACGTAATAGTAAGTTTAAGCCAATTCTAAATGATTATAGATTGGCTGTACCTGTATTAAATACATTAGGTCAATTAGCAAAAATGGACTTAGTCTATGGTCCAGTTTCTGACTCTAATGGTTTAACTATGGCATATTTAAATAATGTGCCACATATGTTAAATTTCTTACTACCAAAACAGAGTAGAAAAGGATATCAGACAACATTAACAGAACAAAATTTCTTTAATGATAAAAATTCAAAAGCTTTCACAAAAGGAGCTAAATTTTTAACACAAAGAGAGCAAAGTGGATTAGGAGTAAACCCAGACTCAAAAGCATATGATACTACAAGATTTATTCAAGCTACACAAAAAGAATTGCATGATGCTTTAGAGGCGCGAGTTGCCGATTTAACTAAACAGAGAGACGCAGTTGACAAGGCTTTAGATCCAGCAGCATATAATGCTTTAAGTAGTAGATTAAAACGTGCACAAAAAGAGTTGGTACTTAGTATACAAAATGGTGGTATTATATTAGATCAAGAACGTGCACAAGAAATTGCTGCAAGTAGTGTTATTGCGAAATCTTTAGCCAATGAAGCTATTAAATTAAAATTTGAAAAATTAAAAGCACATAATACTAGCAAACTAAGCGATGATGCTTTACTTAAAAAAGCTGTAAGACAAGCTATGCAACAACATGTTTCAGATTTAGAAACATATAATCCTAGCGCAGATGTTTTAAGTTTTGGTAGCGGTTTGGGTAGACCAACATATAATACTAAAAAGAAAAGATATGAGGATCAAATTGACGCATTTGTTAATGATTGGCTGGCTGGTAATATTGATAAAGATTCTGGTGTCACAAGTTTTGGTATTTTACAAGGATATAATGGGAAACATAGTGCTCAAAGTATGAAATATGTTGCCCCAGGTACAACAGTACGTGCTACAGGTACTTCTATTAATTTAAATGAATTACTACCATATCTTGCACGAGTTCGTGGGCATAGTGATGATTTTTACATGAACAAAAGCATTACTGGTATTATAGACAAAGAAGCCGTAGAAAGTAAAAATGTAGTCAACTCTGCAATCGGAGCTATGTGGGATGCTTATGGCCGTATGCTCACCGAAAAGAATGATAAGGGTGAATTTATTGCTTCAGACAGAACTCCTGCTGGTTTTATTAACGAAATTAAACGAAGATTGACTGTCAAAGGATCAACTGCACTACAAGATGCTTGGGATGCATTATATAAAGTAGGAAACGGTACAGTCGTTGAACAGTCTGGCCCAGAAGCAATTGCAGCTAGAGGAGTATTTAAAAAATATTTCCCAGCTTTTATGGAGGCTTTTTCTACAGCCTATAACGGTACTTCTGCTTATAAATATACACAAAATGATAAACCAATATCATTAAATCCTGAACAATGGTTTAATATTATTAACAGTGGTCTCCAAAATACTATTGGAATTGAAAATGCAGACGACGCATTCCTTTCATATATGTTAATGGGACACGCTGGTAAAAAATATGGTATGCCTTTATCTAAAGGTGGTATGCCTGTTAGATATGGATATCGTGAATTTAATTCCTTAATGTCTTTGATTAATCTCACAGAACAATTATCTGATGTAGATATGGGTGATTTGAGAAAGTATTACAGAGATAAATCTAGAGACACAGAGATATCCCGTAAAAGATATGATGGAATGCTTGAATATCATAATATGATCCAAGAAATGGCAGAAGATATTGACACAAATGAAAGTAGTATTAGAGCCAGACATGGAATTATTTACGATATTAATGATGAATTTTTAAAGAATATAAACATAACTAAATTAGCACAAGATATTAAAAACGGTGTATATAGTGAAGAAATACAATCGCAAGATTCTAAATTACCAAAGTTAGACAAAATTACAGGAACATTATTATACGATATTAGAAAAAAACAAGAAGAAGCATTCTTAAATTTATCTGACGTAGAGCGACAAGAATTGATAGAACGAGCTGGTGGGCAAGCTTATATTGACCAAAAAGTTGCTGATCTAGAAAAGACAGATACTTATGGAAATAATAAATATACAAAAGAGCAATTAATAAAGATTGCTGAAATGCAAGCTGGCGCAAAATATATTCCTGTAGCAGTTAAAGCCGGGGATAATATGATGTTCCCAAATAATGAGACAGCCATAGCAAATGACTTCTTATTGTTGCCAGCATTTGATTTCGATATTAGGAAAGATGCTGTTGGTGACGTAGTTAATTTGGGTGCAACAGGTCCTGGAATTTATAGTTTTATTAATAATTTTGTTGCTGACCTTAAAAATAACGGCGTAGCTGGAACAAATAGAAAAGAAATAGCAACAAAAGCAGCAGAAAAAGTTCAAGAACTTCGTGATAAAGAATTAGAACAATTGACATTAAAAGATTCTTCTACATATGACCAAGCTACTAAAGTTGCTTTAGGACATTCCTTCCAAGGAAAAGTTATTGACTTTGCAACAATTGATTATGATAAGATAATGCAGAGACAAGCGCAAGCACAACAAGCTGGCGTTCCTATAGATGTAAATGCAAATTTACAGGCATATACAAAGAATGCTATAGTTGTCTCCAGACATATGATGAATCAACTTCTTAGTCCAGCAGAAGGTGAAGTTGAAGGATGGTCAGATCAATTAATGGCTTACTATATGGACATTATGGGTTTAACAAAAGAAGAAGTACAAGCCCAAATGGACACAGGATTACAAAAATTTGTAGAAGAAAATAAGGATAAAGAAGGATTTGACAAACGATTAGTAAGATCTCAACAAGGCTGGCTAAAAAATAAAATTATTGATAGCATAACTCTTGGTAAAGGTACAGACCAAAGTTTATCTAGAGGTTTAGCTGTTTTGCTTAATAGATATCCAAGTTTATTAGGTGATAAAGACGTTTTAGCTGCAAAATTGTTAGTTAACCCTTTATGGGGTAAAGAAAAACATAGTATAGTAGGCGGTGATGAATCTTTAATTAGATTATTAAACGCAGACTTTGATGGAGACACACTTGTTGGTGCACTTGTTGGTGCGGGTCAGCTTGATAAAGTAAAAGCTATGCAAGATACTGTAGCAAGATTGACTGCATACGAACGTTTATTTAACGAAGGACGTCCTAAGACACCAGATAAAAAAACATTAGAGGACTTATTCCCATCAGAAGAAGACCAGGCACGAGATGTTATTTTAACTAAGACTGGTAAGGCATATGTTGGTATGTTTAGTAATGTTCGTCAAGGATTCATGAATGCTATGCATGATAAGTCATCGTCATGGGGCACGGCAGAAGAAAGTAAGTTCTCTGCGGCATCAAACTTATTAGGGCATTTTTTAAGTATATTTGAACAAGCGAGTATATCTGCAAAAAAGATGTCAGCAGATGAAGCAATTGGATTCGAAAGTCAGTTATCAGATTTATACGCCGCAATCAATGATAAAAACACATGGGATAGCGGTGCAAAAGTTAAGAACATTATTAAAAAAGCACAAAAAGCTGGGATTTTTAAAAGCGGTAGATTAGGATTATTCGGGGACGATCAAGCTCAAACCAGATTGGGAATTTTGCCAATTGCTGAAATGTTATTATTGGCCGAAAAATTTCAAGATCAGACAGGGTATTTAAACGGTTTAGGTAGCATTTTTGGGTTAGATGGTAATACATTAAAGAGTATATTGCCTGATCTAAAGATGAATGATCAACATGAATTTATAGATCCAAAGAAAGCAGAAAAAGCTTTAAGTAATATTAAAATAACAGAAAACAGTATAGGCAATGCTGTAGATTATTTAAATAGTGCATTAAAGAAAAATCCAATATCTATTTTAGGTGAAAATGGTAAAACAATTAAGGCCGCATCTTTAACCGACATATGGGCTAACAAGCGTGCTATTTTACCAAAAGCTGCTACAATTTATAAAGCTTCAGAAAATACGTTTTTTAATGTTGGTAAAGCAGCTGGACCAAATGGTCGATTTACTGACGAGCAAATTCAAAAGATGATTGCTAATGGGGCGATCATATCAGACGATGGTAAAACGTTCTGGTTTACACAAGACTATTTAGATTCCGTAAGTCTTAAACAGCAAGAATTAGAATTAAACGAAATAAATAAACAAGCTACTGAACAATTATTTAATCGTAGAAGTATGGGATTAAATACCATGGCAGCATATAAAGGTTTTGCTGCTAAAGGTGGGAGTTTCGATTTTGATAAGAGCGCTTTAACCCCTACTCGTATTTTAGGTAATACATTACCATATTATTACAACAAAAATCATTACGATTATGAAGCACAAACCAGAGATATTGTTGATAAAAATTTAGATTTTGGTTCATTAGAAGCACAAAAGCAATATTTAAATACATTTAGAATTATTGAAAAAGGTAATATTGCTCATAAAATTGCACAAGATCTTTTAGAAAGTCCAGCTGAATTAATGGATATATTTAGTAAAGGTCTTTTTGATACAATTACGGATGATGAAGTTACGAAATTAAATGAAAAGATTGGTACCACTTTAAACACAAAGTGGAATAAAAAACCCAATCAAAAAGATAAAGAAGACCATGGTGGTGCTGGCGTACAAATAAAAAAATATTTTGACGTCATGAGGAGATATAATCCAACTGGTGTGGCTTCTGATCTTTTAGATGCAGAAAATGATCTTAAAAAATTAGGTTTATCATTAGCCGTGAATACTATTAGAGCTCTTGGTTTAACTAAAACCCAAGGAGGTAGGACAACAATTGACGCTAAGGCATTGAAAAATGCTAAGTTTAGTTCTGAAGTTGGACTGATAGGGGCTTTAACAGATTATGGTAGAGGCTATGGCCGTATTGATAATTCTATTTTTGGTTGGGGGAGACGAGATGTTGGCTCAACATATTGGCAATCATTGGCGGCAGAAGCTGCTGCTTATCAGTGGGTACCTGGCGATACTGAAAATTTATCAAGAGATAATTTAGAAAAAGCGTTAGCTAGTGTAGATAAGAGTAAATTATCTAAAGATGAAAAACAAGTTTTAGATAAATTACAAACGCAGGTTAAAGCTGAGCAAACTGGTAGATTAATTTGGAGTATTGGGGATATTAAAACTGCCAATAAAGCCGGGGCTCCGACCGGAACTAATATTTTACAAACAATGTTCTATGCTTCTATGGCTACTGGATTGCAAGGTATCTTAGAAGAAACATTAACAAATCAAGAAAAATCTGTTTTACGTAAAATTCGAACTGATACCAGGACAGGTAAAGGACATATTACTCAAAAGAACCAAAAACTTCTTGACTCGCTTTTTGGCGCAAAAGGTAGCTTCAGAGGTTATACTGATGGAAAATCAGTTGGTAAAGGTGCCGATATCTGGGAAGCGTTATATACATTAAATGGTGGAGATGCTAAGACAGTACAAGAAATTTTAACAATGGCTGGATTGGCAGACGATATTGAAATATTCTTAAATAAAGGTGCAATGACTGGTATTACAGAAGCTAGTCGTGTAGATCTTAAGAGAGCCATTCAAGATCCTTTCGTTCAAGAGATATTCGCCAGAATGCGTAAAAATCCTAGTAGTGCTATTTATAAAGACGAAGCAGAACAAATCCAAGCATTACAACACGTTCAACAATATATTACATCTGTATCATCACAAGGAAGCGGTACCACAACGCAATTAAAAGCTCAGCAATTAGCGGCCCATAAAGCTATGGTGAAATACAGAAACGATGCATTAAGAATGAACGCTTTAGAAGATAAAAAAGCGGATCATACAATCACCCCAGAGGAACAAACAGAGTTAACACAGTTGCGTGATAATTTCTTCACTAACAAAGGTACTAATGGTATTTTAGAAGCTTTAGGTATCGTTAGAGCGGGGAAATTTGCTTCACAGCAAGATATGATTAAGAGTTTTACAGAAATAGGTTTAAGCGATAAAGATGCAGGAATTTTGGTTCATTCTTTAATGACTGACGACTTTGATACGTTTAAACAACGATTTAATACTGTAATAAATAGCTCAACAGATAATGACTGGAAGCAACAACACAGACAAGGAACATTCGGCCTAAATAAGTGGTTTAAAGCGCAAAAAGAAAATATAAAATATCAAAAAGCGTTAGACGAATTAAAAATTAAACAAACAGGCTTAGCTAAGAATGGGCGTGATACTAGTGAGATAGATGAACAAATCACAGCGCTATCTGATGCAATTGCTTTAAATCAAGTTATAATAGACAGAGAAGAAGCTATATATGGAGATAAGTCGCTCGGTGGAGATACTACTAGTTTTAAAACATATAAACAAAAATTAAAAACTATCCAAGCATTACAAAAGAAACAGGGTGTATATGATAACTTAAGTGATTTACAAGAACTATACAGTCAAAAATCAAGTCTTGAGCAACGATATGCTATTATTGATAAACAATTAAATGATGAGAATGCTATACTAGGCCCAGAAGAGAGAAGTAGACTAGAGTTAGAGTTAAATAATATAAAGAATACACTAGACACAGAAATCAATAACTATATCGATAGCTATCAAAAGAATATTCAAAAAGTTTTAGCTACTAAGAAAGGTTTAACACAAGCAGAAAAAACTAGATTACAAAATATTCTCGATAATATTCAAAAGAGTGCCCCAAATGCTGCATATGTTGATCAAACAGCAGAAGGACTTACTAAATTAGGTATAGCACAAGGAAAAACACAGCGTCAATCAGCAGCTTTCAAGGCATACGGTGGATATTATGAAGCATTATTTAATTTAGATAAAAATACTGAAAGTTATAATAGAACGACAGATCCTACACAGAGAAGATTATTACAAATCGAACGTGAAGAATTACAAGCTCGTCTTGAAGTTGCAGAGCAAGAAAAACAAAATTATGAATTACAATCTAAGCATGAAGGCAAAGACGATCAAAATGCTTTAGAAGAAGATAAAGCTAGGTTGTTATATAGTGAAAGACTAAAAGTCTTAAATAATAAACCTGGTGTCATTGATCGTTTTGAAGGCAAAATCGGCGCAACTGTAGCTGGATTAGCCAAAGGCTATGGTCTCCATATGGTTTTAAGGAGATTAATACAAAGTATATCTAAGTTAATCGCTCAAGCTATAGCTCTTGATAAAGTTATGGCAAATTTGCGAATCGTTACTGGTGATAGTAAAACAAGTACGAGAGCTTTAATTACAGAGTATGCAAACCTTGGTAAAGCTATAGGGGCAACAACAACAGAAGTTGCAAGTAGTGCTGTAGAATGGTTGAGACAGGGTTATGAGACTGCAGAAGTTCTTGATCTTGTTAAATCCTCAATGTATTTAAGCAAGTTAGGTATGATGGATGCTTCTACAGCAACACAAAGCTTAACAAGTGCGTTGAAGGGGTTCAAGTTACAAGCTTCTGAATCAATGGATGTTGTTGATAAATTAACAGCTATTGATATGAAGGCAGCAACATCTGCTGGTGAAATTGCACAAGGTTTAGCACAATTTGCTAACTTAGGTAGTTTGGCAGGTGTAAACATCGACCAAGCTGCTGCATATGTAGCAACAATTTCTGACGTAACACAGATGTCAGGATCAAGTGCTGGTCAGGCTTTAAAAACTATTATTTCACGTTATGGTAATGTTAAAGCTGGTGCTTATGGTAAATTAAATGTCGATTCTGAATCTTCAGATGAAAGTGTAAATATCAACGATGTTGAAAGAGTTTTAAATAAACTCGGTATCTCTATTAGAAAGAGTAACCTTGAATTTAAAGATTTCGACGAAGTTTTAGGTGAGATTGCAGAAAAATGGGGAACCCTAGATAGAGTTTCTCAAAAAGCCGTTGCTACCGCTTTTGCTGGTATTAGACAACAAGAAGCTTTCGTAACATTATTACAAAACTGGGATAAATATGAAGATTTATTAGAAGTTTCAGAAAATTCTAAAGGTACTGCTGAAAAGAAGTATGGTAATGCATACCAAGAATCTTTTGAAGCAGCTAAAAACTCATTTACCGCGGCATTGCAAGACTTCATGAACAGATCTGAGGTCAATGAATTATTAACAAAAATAGTAAAATTTGGCACTAAACTTGTCGAGTTATTACCAAAATTAATTAAGCATTTAGTTAATATCTTCTTTACTATACAAAACTTCAGAGCATTATCTGGCAAATCATTTATCGCTAAAGGATTAAATAAAATTTTAGGAAAAGATGTTTTTGGTAGAATATCAGATCTTCCTCAAGGTTTAAATTTTGGTAGCAAGATGAGAATGTTCTTAAGAGGAGAAGCTGGTGTCTTAGCCAAACGTTTAACAAGTGGCGGATCGAATAATACGTTAACAATGCGTCAAAAATTACAACAACGTATTCGAGGTTTCCTAGGCACAGGTGGGCAAGCTAACAATGTTAATAATACAGGCGCTGTAGTTTCAACCGGATTAAATATGGGCACTGGTGCTAAAAACAACACTCTTGTTAATAGCGTATTTGATTCTAAATTGCAATATTATTCTGATTTAGAAAAAGGTACACCTTCTGATCATGCTAAAGCATATTATCAATCTAAATTTAATGATACATTAGCAGCAAAAGAAAAAGGTGATTTGTCTAATTTAACAGCGACAGATATTGATCGTTATAATACACAATATGCTAATACTGCAAAAGAGAATCAATTATATCGTACTAGAAAAATTCGTGCATGGGGAGCATTATTAAAAAATAGAGATCTTAAAAAAGCTAGCCAAATTTGGAATATGCAACAGCCAGCATCTGTTGGATCTATTGGACCAGGTAAAGCTTCAAAAGCATTATCTCCAAATACCTTCCGTGGTAAAGTATCAGCCAATTTCTCTAAAGGCGTAGCTAAAGCTGGTGGTGGCGGTGCTGCTGCAGGTGCAGCTGTAGCTGGCGCATCTATTGCTCTTAATCAAGTTATGGCTGGATGGACAGCATATCAAATGATTGGACAGACACATAAAAACGCAGAAGGGAAGGATGTACAATCTAGTGAAGCAGCACGTAAGCAAGGTGGTAAAATCGCTCAAGCATGGACAACTTTAGTTCCTGTTGTGGGCCAGATTATTGGCGAAGCCCATGCTCAAAAAGTAATGGCATCTATTGATCGCGTCAAAGACAGCATGGATACATTAGCCGAAAAATCATCTAAAATTGTTTCAGCTATGAAAGATATTTCAGGTAGCGTTAATACATTATCTGATATTGCTTCTAACGATAACTTTAGTTCAGAAAAAATGAGAGAAGCCATAGAAGCAATTACATCAACATTATATAATGAAGATAATCAAGAAGCTCGTCTTAAAATACAACAAAAGTTAGGAGGAGAAACAGTATATTCTTTATTAGATAAATATGAAAACGGTAACGAAAAAGAGAGAAAAGATGCTGCTAGAAGGCTAAAAATAGCACAATTACAAACAGAAAATGAAGCGAATGCTAAAGCAAGGGAAGCCGCATTATACAAGCAACAAAATACTGATATAAGTAAAAATAAGTATCTTGCATATAGAAAAGGTCAAAAAGGATATGACTCTGCTACAGGACTTTCCAACGAAGGTAAAGCAGATGCTTTAAGTGGTAAAAACCACGGAGGCACAGTAGCAGCTACTGTAGGTGGTGCGGCTATGATGGCAGTAGGCACAGCTTTAATGGCGACGGGTGTCGGCGCATTGCTTGGGGCAGGTCTTTTAGCTGGCGGTGCTGTCTTAAGTACTGTTGGTAGCGCAGCTATCGGAACTAAAGAGACAGAAGCAGCTATTGCTAAAAAACAAGAAGAGGAATTCCAAGAATGGAATGCTAAAAATGTTTTTGAAAAAGAAGAAGATCTTAGAAACGAACGTAATCAAATATTACAAGATATTGATAATAAAGTAGAAGGGGCAGAGGCTCGTCTAACTAGCGTTGATGAAATGCTTTCAGTAATATCTGATACAACTTCTATGATATTACAAAATATTAAAACTACTAATAAAGAAAGAACAAGAGAAGCAATAGCACAAGCTCAATTTATTAAAGACTCACAAACAAATCAATGGAGATTAGCTACAGAAGAAGAACGTTTAGCGGGAGTTGGATCTTTTATAGATGAATTATCTGATGAACAAAAAAAGAATATTGGAGCCTCTACTATTATTAAATTAGTCGCTGATCAATTATTAGAAAGTGGTGCTTTACAAGGATATTATACGTTTACAGATAAAGATAATCCAGCCGGGGATGTTACAGAATATGCTAAACAGATGATTGAGTCTGAGCTTTCTGCAGCAGACGAAGGTTTTGAAAAAGTCCTTTCTGGTAAAGCATATACGTTGTCTGAAACATTACGTCAAGACGCAGCAGACGAATATGTACAACGTCGTTTACAAAACTTTGCAAATGCGTTAGGTGTGTCTGTTGACGAACTTGCGAGCATGGAAAGTTCTCAAGGAATGCTAAAATTATCTGAAATTTTACAATCAACAACAGAAGACGTAACTTCTATTGAAGAATACGGTTCTTTAATGTCTGAAATTGCAGATAGTACAAAGTCTGCTACTAAATGGATGAGTGAATTGGTATCTAAATATCCAGAGCTTATCGCATACATGTCAGATACTCCTCGATTAATGGAACAAATTATGAAAAAGATTGGTGGTTTAATTGAGGCTGGATTCAATTCTCAATTTAGTGAACTTATGAATTCCAGCGCTTTCTATGAAGAATTAAAGACTAAGGACGATGTAGGGTACGCCACTATTAAGTCTGGCATTAATAAAATAAGAGAAACAGATGCTAAGAAAGCACAAGATATTGAAGATTTAATAGAAACAATTGGTGCAGAAAATTTACAAAAATTGTGGGACAGAGTCTTAGGATATGATGAAAGTGTATCTGGAGTCACAGAGCTTAAACAAATTATTAAAGAAGTTGGTGATGAGTATAATATTGTTTCTGATGCCTACAAAGAATTTTTACAAAGATATGCAGAGACACAGAGTAAAGAATTAGAAAAACAATTGTCTAACTTAGAAGCTCAAAAATCAGCTTTACAAGAAATAAATAAACAAAGAGAATATCAAAATCAATTAATAGAAGCACAATTACGACTAGACAATGCTCTTAATGAAAAACAACGTGTGTATAGAGCGGGTGTTGGTTTCGTATATGAAGCCGACCAAGGCGCTATCGCTAAAGCTCAAGAAGATCTAGAAAATGTACAACAAAATAAGCAAATCTCAATGCTTGAACAGCAAACCAATATTTTACAAACAATTAAAGATCAGTGGGATAATATGTACGCAGAGCAAACTTTAGAGTTACAACGTAAAGAAAGCGAAGCTTTTGAAGAATATATACTTAAATCTGGTGAAGGTGGCTTCCAAAACAATATGACAGGACTTGCTAGCGCATCAGCTGCAACACAAGGTTCTGTAAAAAAGCTATCAGATATGCTCGAAGATAAATTCGGTACACAAGAAGAACAAGCTAACAAAGCAGTTGACGAGGCTGCAAAATTACTTTTAGAGTATGAAAACACTGGCACTGCTGATGCATTGTTGAAATATCAAAAACAAGCAAAAAAGGCAGAATCTTTAGGTGGAACAATGAATCAAATCCAAGCTGCGGCTATAAATCAATATCAAGGAAATAAAGATCAATATAGCAACATTTCTTACAGTGAAACAGAAGGATTAACATCTACTTTTGGAAAACAGCCAGGAGAGAAAGCTTCTGTAATTAATGCAGGTAGTGCTAAAACGCAAACTACTGGATTAGAAAAATATGATGCAACTGTTTATAATTTAGGAGATAAAGGGGATTGGGTTCGTACACTTTACGATTCAGAGCAAAATGAAGCAACAAGTATTGCAAATTGGATTGTCCAAGATATTTTTCAAGATCATGGTGGTGGTGCTGATGCTTGGTCTGGTGGAAATGGGTTCCAAACAGAGGAAAATGCAATTGCCTTTGTTTTAAATGCAGACGGGACAGTCAACCATTATAACTTAAAAGAGGTTGCTGGTTATAAAGGACGCAATATGTGGAAAGATTATAAGAACCTCAGAACCCCAGAAAAATTATTTAAGCAATTATCTCAAGACGTATCTTTAACATCTGGTCAACAACTGATTATTGGGGGTATGCTTGGTGGTCATGAATATGTATTAGTAAATTCTGATGGTTCTTACACTGCTCTCAAGGTTGCAAAAAATGTTGGTACTGACTGGGTTTCTGGCGGATTAGTTCATTCAGATACAGCTAAAGAACACAAATATGGAACATTAGGAATTAATGGAATTCAAACATCATTAATTAATGAGCTTGGTACAGAAGCGATTATTACTCCTTCTGGTACCATAACAGCTTTGCCATCTCGTACAGGTATAGTTCCTGCTGATATTACTAAGAATTTGTGGGCTCTTGGCGAAGTTGCTCCTGCAATTTTACGTCTCATTGGACCATCAATTATGCCAGATCATATTGGCTCAAGTCAAGCTGATGTTGTAGATGAATCATTTAATATTAATTCACTTACAATGAACGTAACTGCTGACGGATCTTTCGATGCTGAGGCGTTTGTTGATTCAATTAAGACTAGAGCAAATTTAACAAAAAATATGCGTAGATCATAAATAATGAACGAAAAATCCAAAGGGCTTCATGCCCTTTGGTAATAAAATATTCTTATCTTAAATAAGAATATTGTAGTGTAAATATATTGTAATATTTTTATTTAAGATGAGAATATTAATATTACAATTTTTTCATCTTAAATATTTAAAAAAAATATAAAAAGGAGGAAAAAATATGGCAGTATATAAAGCAACATTATGCTACCCATTTTTGAATAGTATAGATATTAGAACTGCACAATATAAAGATTATACGTCACAACCAGTTCAATTTCTAACTTGTCAAATAGATAGCTCAAATACGGAAATTACTGGATATAAAATTAGGATTTTATCTAGTGACAATAAACAAGTATTCCCTGTTGATGAAAATGGCGAAGCTATAGAAGGATATATTAGTCCAGTTGATGAGCTAAAAATTTCATCGTTGGGGTACGATTCAGAAAAATTAACTATAAACTCTGGATTAAATGGTACAACTTTAAGAATACCATTTTTCCAAAGTGCAGATAATAAAGTGTTAAGTTCTTACAACGCAGTTTATTATCAACCAAAATATTTAGCAGATCATGTGATTGCTTCAGAAACGGAAACAGGTCTTGATACAAAGATGGACGACATACAATATTGGGATTATGATACCACTACAGAAACATTGACATACAGTTGGCCAGATGCAAGTGCAGAAGACATTAAAGCTAATAATATTATGCTTGATAGTGAATCCATTTTGATTGGAGAGGTTGTTCTCGTACTTGGTAGTAAAGAAATTAATAATGCCAATGTTGATATTTCTGGTCTATATGAAGTTACTGGTCATCTAAATTCCACAACAGTAGACATGACCACTAAACTTGTTAAGATTAATGTACCTACAATGGAAAAGCAAATCACATTAACTAAAGGCAAAACTCTACATAATTATACATATCAAATTACACAAGATGGATCTAATCATATTATATATATTAAAAGTTCGACAGGTGGTACATGGAAAGATATTTCTAATAATAATATAGTATTATTAGATTCTAACAATAGTACTTATAAGTGGGAAATTACTTTATATCAGGGTAACTCCATATCTGACGATGAGCATATTGATGCAAAATCTATTATATATAGTGATGTAAACCCAGAGTGGCTTGATATGACGCTATCTTCAGGTAAAATTATGGGAACTACACCAAACCGTATACAAATAGCTAGCAGTGATGATGATGCAAATGGTGAAATCTATTTACCAGAAGGTATTGACAATGCTCCTGTAGTATTACAAGGGAAATATATCGAAGTATCTGGTACAGCTCCTATAGCTATAATGTCTGGCGGTACACGTACATATATTAAGACATATGATTCTGTATATGGACATGTATACCCACGTGAAGATACATTAACAACGGCCGATATAAATCCAACTAATGCCAAGTATTGTCAATTCTTTAAGTATTCTTCTAATCCTAATGAAATTTTAGATACAGATATTGTTAATTTTTGTTTTAATGAAAACGTAGATTTTACTGGATATACGATCGAGACAACTGGTACACAAGAAGAAGAGAGATTGTTAAATCAAAAATGGAAAGCCTGGACAATTGATGCCTCAGATAAAACAGTTAGTGTTACAAACCGTTATATTACTATAGATATCACCAATATAAATAATCAAAGCTATGTAAATTTAATTAATGATGGCGATTTAATTTTGTTAGCAAAACAAAACCGTAAATATGAAAATGGTGTCTATCAGATCAACGCAATTACCGTACAATCAGAAACGCCTGGAGTTTCAGATCCTGAGACTAAGTGGTGTTTAAAAAGAGTTAATGGTTATAATCAATGGGCAAATTATTTAGGTAAGGTTATTTATTGTCAAAATGGTACAAACGATAGCCGTAATATGAATATGCAGTCGTTGGCTTCTGCTGGCGGCACATTATGGGATATTAATAATACTACATCTGGTACAAGTTTATTATATTTCACACAAGAAAAACCTGCATTACTATTTCCACAAAAATTAACTAAAACTTTTAATTTATATGATAATAATAGTACTTCAGGTGATACTCATGATAATTTAGTAGTAGACGGTAAAACAATTCGTGTTGGTGATACAATATTATATCAAGACAAAAAGTATGGTACGGTAGACACAGTATCTAACAATACCTATACTTTAAAAAATATTACCTCTATAGAAAATGGATATTATTATATTTTAGATGGGGATCAATACAAGGAAGATGTATTAAAAGTTAGTGACAATTCCATAGTAGAAAGTTGGGATTTACATACAGCTGTTGTGTTATATAATACATCCACAAAAACTTTTATATCACCATGGAAAACTTTACAAAACAATATGAAGCTAGCTTTACTAAATAATAAAACTGTACAATATACTACAGAAGGTGATCCAACGGATCCTACTAGATGGATTACTATAAAAAGCTTCAACGATAAAATTTTCTATATTACTCATAATGAATTAGCATCTCCACTAACATTAGCTTCGTATAAAAAAGATGATGATACAATACCTTGGACATATGATATTAGATCTTTCTTTAAAACATCTGACGAAAATCCATTTTATTCATATCAAACTCCATATATTACTCTAAAGAAAAATAATGAGTCATACAGTGATTTGCGTATTGTCGGGGGTAGTTTTTATTTCTATGTAAGACCACAATATACAGATCCTGCTTCATTAGAATTTTTAGTCTATGATCAAGAGGGTGGTACAAAAAATTTATTAACAGTAGATTATAAAGCACAAGCAATCGTAACAGGAAGATCAGTTAAATTGCAGGGTGTTTATAATGGTTTAGGACAATCTGCTTGGGAAAGCTATCAATGGATTTTGTATGATGAAGATGGTAATATTGTACAAGATACAGGTAAACGTTATGATAAAGATATGGGCGTCGTTTTCTTTGGGTTATCTAATGATTTAGCTGAAGATGTAATTTATCGTGCAGTATTATTGGTAGAAAACAATTTTGGAGATATAATTACATATGAATTAATCCTTGAAATTAATCCTGGTGTGATCTCTAGTTTTATTCATGAAGGTGGCGAATTTACAGTTACATATGATTGTTCAACACATTCAAATATTGTACATTATAAAGAATCTAAATTTACGAAAGAAGACGAAGACAATATTTATTTGTATAGCATTTATAGACGAGAATATGATGTATATCAAAACCCTGGTCACCAAATAGAGTGTTATTACAATCCAGAAGATGGATTATGTTATATGAATAAAACAAGTGGCCCAATTTATCACTATGATACACCTGTACCATTAAATCAGTCCTATGTGTACATAGATAAAGATACAACACATACTTATCAATTTAATCCTCCTCAAGTTGGAGATGTAAGTACTGGCGGATATACTGATGGAACATTCACACTTACAGAAGCCTTTAGAACATATAAAGGACAGTGGCAACCTGTGTTGATATCTGATAACAGACAATGGTTTAGAGATTTTAATATAGCTAATGATCGCTCATATCAATATATTATTTATCCTACAACTTCTAAAACACTAGAATATGGTTTAGATACGACTGAACAAACATATGCAAATTTTGAAGGTCAAATTTGGCGTACTAAAGATAATTTCAGAATAGTACAAGATAATACCTACGCTGGATATTTGGCGCCTGGTAATGAAGATACCTCTGTTGGTACAGGAGCTCCAGTACATGAACATTGGGAGTGTTGGTCTATTGCTGAGTTAATACCTGAAGAAATAGATATAGACGCACCAATTATTAAGAAACAGTATAAAGTTGATAATAACAACATTTGGCTATTTAAATATAATTTAGAAACAGGTTCTCAAACACAAAACATAAGTAAAGAAGAATTCGCTACGCTAGGTCGTTTCTCTAAATTTGGTTTTGGTAATAAAAATTATGAATCTGGATCTGTTTCAGCGCTTATAGGTAGCGAATTAATATTAAGTTCCAAAGTAGCTTATACAGAACGTTTGGGTAAGAGTAGAATTATACCTTTATCATCTAATGAAAAAGCCAAAATGCTTGAACAGTGGTATGATTTCTGTTATTCTAAAAATCCAAAATTATTAAGAGATATTAAAGGACGTTCTTGGATAGTACAATTAATTAGTAATTCAACAACTCCACAAAATTTCATTTACAAGACACCAGACACCGTCAGTTTTGAATGGCGACAAGTTGATACCGTAGATAATATTATTATTTACGGCGATTATACAGATAATGATAGCAAGATTAAAGCAAATATTGGGTTACCTGAGTGGTCTTCCCCATATCATAAATAATAAAAATAATAAAGGAGTAGTGATTTATGAACGCAATTACACAATATATTAGTTCTGCTAGTGGCGACACAGTATTGGTCACTACAGAAAAGAAAGGTGGTATGGTAAGTCTTGATACCGATGTAGAAACAATTAAATGGGGAATAAAAAATAATATTACTACATCATGTTTTAGGATCTTTGTACTATATCCAGATGAAACTATAAATTATGAAATCCCACTAGAAGATATAGGTATTGGGGGAAGTTATAGCGAAAATTATCAAAATGGTCAAAGAAGATCTCTGAGCTTTACGCTGTATAATTATGATGGAAAATATACTCCGAATATCAATACCTTCTGGGCAGGGACAAGATTACGTTTTGATATGGGGCTACGTGTTTCAGATGACGTAATTTATTGGTTTAAAAAAGGGGTTTTTGTTATTAATAGCATAACCCCTTCTATGACCGAGTCATCTAGAACAGTAAGTATTTCTGCTGCTGACAAATTTTCTTTATTTGAAGGCAGCACAGGTACTTTATCTTCAACCTATGAAATTCCCACAGGGACCGATATACAAAGCTTAATTCATGATATATTAAGAACAGATATGGGAAACGGATCTGTTCTTGATCCACAAGACCTAATATATCATTCAAGCTTTAATGGTAAGAAGACACAAGCTAAAATTTCAAAAAATGCTGGAGAAAATTTTGCTTCATTGTTGTTAGAAATTGCAACACAATTATCGGCAGAAGTATTTTATAATTCTAATGGTAATTTAGTATATATACCAATTAATGAAGTTACAACAGATCAAGATAAACCACTTATTTACAGTTTTGAGACTTCCAAAGGTGATATATCTCAATTAGACTTTAGCTTAGATTATAATTCAATTATTAATCGTGTTATAGTTATTGGTAGCTCTGAGTCAAATGGCACTTATCTTTCTGATAAAAAAAATGACGATCCGGCCTCTCCATTATGTGGAAAGAGGATTGGATACAGGACTGGCAATATTATTAATGACGCAAACATATATTCGCAAGTATTAGCAGACGAACGTGCAGAATATGAGCTTAGACAAGTATTAATCTTAAAAAGTACAACTTCTGCTAATGTAGTATTTAACCCATTTTTAGAGGTTAATAATGTTATAACGATCTCAGATGATTTCTTTAATCTTACGTATGAACGATTCTTATTACAATCGGTGTCGTGTTCTTTAGATTTTTCTAATCAAATGAGTATTAGTTTTAGTAATTTAAATAACCTACCATTCGTGGTAAGTTAAAAAGGAGGAAAATTATGGCAGGAATTTATACATCAAGTCATACAGGTGAAGCAATAGACATCGCAGTCTCTTCACGAACAGAGGTTATAGATAGACCAGATTGGGCTGGATTAATACCAGCAGAAGTTGATCCAAATAAAATCTATATTTTATCTGACACAAATGAAATGTATAGATCAAATGGGTCGGCGTGGGTTCTATTAACAAACGGAGTTGCTGAGACTACAGTACCTGAAGAACCAAGTTTATCTGGAGTTAAATTAGCTTTTTTAACATCAGATCCTGGTACTTATCAAGTAGGATGGATGTATTTTATTTATAGCGGATCAACTGTATCTTCAATTAAATATGCATTAAACGATCAAGTAACTCTAACTATTAAATAAGTTTTTAAAAGTTGTTGTTGACTTTTGAAATAATATACAATATAATATAATCGAAAGAGAAATCTTTCACAAATAATCAATATTAATACACAAAGGAGTAACAAACTATGGCAGACAAGAAAACAAAAACAAACACAGTAAAAATCGTTGGATACTTAAAAGAGAACAATCTTGAACAAATCGTAAACTCTAGAGGAGATCAAGTTATTAGAGGTTCTGTAATTATCGCAACAGATGCTTTAAGCAGTCACAAGGTACAATTCTACGTAGCAGAAAAAACCGCAAGTGGTGAAGATTCAAAAGATTATGCTTCTTTATTAAAATTGTTACCAGATAACACAATTACAGTAGCTTCTTTCTTAAAAGAAAATCCAGAAGCAGATTTTAACATGGCAGCAAACGCAGCAAGCAAGATCTGGGCAATGGCACGTTTTGATGAATATGCAACGAGAACAGGTGAAAGAGTTCGTTCTTTAGTTACACTAAAAGGATTCAGAGCAGGTTTCTCAAAAGCAGACGCACCATTTACACCATGTGCAGAATTTGACGTAGACATTTTCATTAACAAAATGACTGACGAAGAAGATGAAAACGGCAAGAAGACAGGAAGAATTGTTATTGAAGGATTACTTCCAAAATATGACGGATCTGTTGACAAGATTGACTTTATTGCAGTTTCAGAAAACAATATTGCAAATTATATCGGCAAAAATTACAATATTTATGACACTGTTAATATCAAAGGTGATTTAATCAGTCTTCAAGAACGTACACAAGTTGCTGGATCCGATAATTCTGAATTCTTTGGTAGAGGTGCATCAACTCCTCAATTCGAAACAACTTTTGTTAGAGAAAGAAGAATTATGGGTGGATCAAAGACACCTATCCATCAAGGCGAAGAAGGAAGCGTCACATTAGACTTCGTAAAGAACGGATTAGCTGCAAGAGAAGTAAAAATGACAGCAAACGGTGAAAAGGCTGCAGCAACAGCTCCGGTAAGTAAACCAGTGCAAAAGCAAACTGTGACAGCAGATGATCTTGATTTCTAAAAAAGAGGTATTATCATGAGCGAAAATACAAACTTACCAGTAAACATCGACACACAAATGAACAGTATTGTAAGTCTTGCAGATGTTCAAATTGACAAAGATATGTTAGTATCTGCAGATTTCAATAACAGCTATTTAAATCTTATTGCAGTAACAAAATACTTAGAAGATTTAAAAAAGAACATTGATAGTAATATCAAAGCATGTCTCAAGGATCAATATTTTGAATCTGGAGAAGGTAGTTTAGAGGCTAATGGTATTAGATATACATATATCCCAGAGACTACTAGAGAGACATTTAACACTAAAGATTTTAAGACAGAAAATCCTGACTTATATAAACAATATGTAAAAGTTTCTTCTGTTAGCGAGTCTTTAAGAGTAACCCCACTCAATAAGGAGTAAAATTAATGATAACAGAAAAAGAAACTTTTCTATTACCAACTGGCGTGTCTGTGGATTTTTATCCAGAGACACATCAGTATTTCGTTGACGATAAGGAATTGCCAAGTATTACAACTTTATTATCAAAGGTGTATGGCAATCCTTATGCCAATGTAAATCCAGAGGTATTAAAGAGGGCCGCCGATTATGGCACAGCCGTTCATAACGAATTACAAGAATTGATAGAGATGCGTAAAGAAAGTCCCGATATTCCTTTAAGTTTTTCATATCAAGAAACAAGTAATTATTTTACTTTTGTAGAAGAAATATATAAGATCAAACCTATCTTAACAGAGAAGGTCATAGTCTTATATGACGATAACCATATCCCTGTATCTGCAGGACGTTTTGATTTATTATGTACAGTTAATAATGAATTAACATTAGCAGACTTTAAGACAACATCAACAATACACCGTCAACTCGTCACAGCTCAATTGAATTTATATGCAAGAGGGGCAGTACAATCAGGATATATATCTGATCAAGAAAAATTAAAATTAGGAGTAATTCATTTAGCAGGTGAAAAAGGAAGATTTATTCCAGTAGCAAGCTTAGGAGAAAGTTTTTACTCAAAATTTTTAAATATAGATAAAAACTAGTTGAAAAAAAATAAATGATCCAGTATAATATTAACAAACGGAAAATAAGGAGGAACCAAACATGATTAATTTTCCACTATTAACATCAGAAGACATTGAAGTCAAAGTCAAACAAGTAACAAAAACAGGCGCACTTATGCTTTTGTATAAGACAAGTCGTACAGATGCTAAAATTTTAGATGCCGCTGTTGGCCCAATGAATTGGACTAATAGATATTTTGAGGTTAAGGGCAACTTATTCTGTGAAATTGGTATTAGAGAAGATGCTTCTCAAGACTTTGTTTATAAAAGCGACTGCGGTATTGAGTCTGAACAAGGCGATGGTAACGAAAAGAAAGCTGAGGCATCTGATGCTTTCAAACGTTGTTGTAGCCGTCTCGGCATAGGCAGAGAGCTCTATTCTAGTCCTTTAATTTGGGCAGACGTTAGTACAGTTGAAAGAAATGGTAAATATTATTTAGCAGATCCTTATGCAAAGTATGTTGTAACACACATTGCATATAATGAGGATACAAGAGTTATTACAGAACTTGAAATCTGTAATGCTAAGACTAATGTTAAAGTTTTCTCATGGAAATTACCAACAACAGGCGCTGTAGCTAAAAAGATGGTCAACACAGTAGCTACAAACGATGAGAATCAATCCTCAGAGCCTGTAGCAGCCTCAGGAGCAAAAGTAGAGTCAGTATCAACAACTAATTCAAGTTCCGAGAAAACACCTTTAAAAACCCTTATATCTGATATAGGTAAAATGGTTAAAAATATGAACACTCAAAAGAAGAGCATTGCTGAATACAATGAAATTGTAAAAGCTGTGACAGGAGATACAACATTTAAGTGTAATGCAGCCACACAAGATCAATACGATACAGTATTAGCAATACATCAAAAATTAATTGAAGGTGGATATGGTGCTTAATGGCTAACGTTTTCATATGCAATTCTTGTAAGAATAAGATAACAGGGTTAAAGTATACCTACGAAGGCAAAGGGTATTGCTACTCCTGTTATCAAACTATTCAGGAAGAATTATTAAAGACAGAACAAGACAAACAAGAACTCTATACATATATAAAACAATTGTTTGCTATTTCTGAGATCCCTCAAGAAGTTGTTATGGGTATCGATAGAGAACTCGCCAATGGTAAAAAACTTAAAGGGATTAAGAATACCTTATGGTATTATTATGAGATCTGTGGTTATACTGGCAGTGTCAGTGGTGTTGTATACACAATTAGAGATCAATATGAAAACGCACGTGCATACGTTTTACAAATGAATAAAATTAAAGAAATAAATAAAACTGTAGATATAAACGTACCAGAGAATAAAATCGTTATTAAACAATCAGATTTACAAAAAACACAAACCAACCCAAGAGATAAAATTAACTATAGAATAGAAGATTTATAGGAGATATAAAATGTCGCAAGAAGTTAACAATGCAGCTTCCAATAAATTAGCGATAATTCATGTATTAGCGGCACTAATTAAAAATCCATTATTGTTTGCTAATAATAATTATAGCTTTTCAATAGAAGATTTTCCAGAACAATTTCATAAGATTTTGTTCGGGGCTATCGAATATTTGGCGAAAAAGGGAATGGAAAAAATTGACTATATAGACATAGATCAATTTCTAAAACAATATACTGTACAGTATAAAGTTTTTTGCAACAACAAGGGTGTAGAGTATATACAGAATGCTCTCAATATTTATGATGAAAAGAAGTTTGATTATTATTATCAAACTCTAAAAAAATATAGTTTAATAAATAACTTAAAAGCTGAAGGAATTGATACACGAGATATCTATGATCCTGATATTGTGGATCCAGTAGAGAGTGCTAGAATGTATGAGAATTTTGATGCTTTAAGCATAAACGATATTTTATTGAAAGAAGAAACAAAGATAATCCTAGCAAAAGAGAAATATGGTAGTAATAGCGACCGTGTTGAAAATAAGGCTGGAGATGGACTAAGAGAGTTAAAAGAAAGATTTAAACAAACTCCTGAAATGGGTTTACCATTAGTCTCTCCAAAGCTTACAACAATCGTACGTGGGCAACGTAGAGGTTGTTTATTCTTAGAGTCAGCTCCAAGTGGGTACGGCAAAGCGTTACCAAATAGTAGTAGAATACCAACTACTGTAGGATGGAAAAATGTACAAGATATTAAAGTTGGAGATTATTTATTTGATGCCAAAGGACATCCTACTAAAGTATTGGGCGTATATCCACAAGGTAAACAAGAAGTATACCAAATAACTTTTAGAGACGGAAGAACATGTCGTTGTAGTGATGAACATTTGTGGAGTTATAATTCTAATGGTCAGCGTATCAAATCTGTAGAAGACAGGATATTTTATACAAAGACCTTAAAAGAGATTATGAACGACAAACCGTTACGTCAAAATGGTGAATACACCATATTGGTACCACAACAACAAGCTCTTGAGTATTCCCCAAAACAGCACTTTTTACCACCATATATCCTAGGATTACTTTTAGGAGACGGTTGTCTTAAAGAACAAGAATCTAATAAAGGGCTTGAATTTTCTTCTGCAAATGAAGAATTACCTTCTATTATTGGTAACACAATGAATTGGTCAGTTAAAAAACATAAAACTACTTATGCATGGACTTTTAGTTTTAACAATCTTAGTGATATAAGTTCTAATATTAACCGTAAAAAAGGAAGTAAAAATGTTTGGGTGAGAGACGCCCTAAAAGAACATCCAGATCTTATTAATACAAATAGCCAGACTAAATTTATACCGCGTGTATATTTAGAAGATAGTATTGACAATAGATTTGAATTATTAAATGGGTTATTAGATACAGATGGCTGTGTTGATAAAAGAGGCAGAGTATCTTTCTTTACAATTAGTCCTCAATTAAGAGATGATGTTACTGAATTAGCCCAAAGTCTAGGGTTCTCAACATCTATTTTTGTTGATACTCATAAATCCACTAACATAGGATATTTAGTACAAATTATGGGTAGTCCTGAATTAAAAAATAGATTATTCAAACTTAGTTTAAAACGCCAAAAAATGCAATCATGGTATGAAAAGTCTAAAAATAATAAAGGTACGCACAAACATAGAAGCAATCCAATGATTAAAATTGAGGATTTAGGATATCAGGAGGACATGACTTGTTTCTTAGTGGATAATAACGAACACTTGTTCTTGACGGAGAATTTTATCGTTACGCACAATACACGTATCGGTAATTCGGAAGCTTGCCATCTTGCTATACCTGAATATTATGACGTACAACGTCAGGCATGGATAAAGACAAATATGCAAGAGTCCGTATTAGTTATTTCCACTGAGTTAGAAGAAAATGAATGTCAACAAATGTGGATGGCTTTCGTTGGTGGTGTTCCTGAAAACCATATCAAAGATGGTAGATATGCCCCAGGAGAAGAAGAAAGAGTTGATAGAGCTATAGAATTAATTGAACAATCTAATCTATATTTTGTAAGTATTACCAATTATGATGTTAACGATATTATTAACATTATTAAAAAATACAAACAATTATATAACGTCAATTATGTAATATTTGACTACTTAGGTGAAACTTTAAAAATAACATCATCTGCAGCTAGACAAACAAAAGTACAAGGACTTAGAACTGACCAAATTTTACTTATGTTCTCATCTGCATTAAAAGATGCAGCTAAAACATTGGGTATTTATATATGGACAGCTTCGCAATTATCAGGTGATTATAAGAATGCTAAAGATCTAGACGCATCTTATTTAAGATCTGCAAAATCATTAGCAGATAAGGTAGACGTTGGTTGTATTCTTATGCCTGTTAGAGAAATTGATCAGTCGATTATTGATAGTTATTGCGCTAGAGGATTTGAGCTTGCTCCAAACTTTGTTATTAATATTTATAAAGTTCGTGCAGGTAGTTATCAAAATATTAAATTATATGGATACTTTGATAGATCCGTATGCCAATGGACAGATTGCTTCGTGACAGATAGTAAAGGTATTATTCTTCCTATTGAAGATACTAACATTGAAATCTTATTAGATAGTACAAAGGAAGAGAAATTCGAGAATGCTTATACAGGTACCTCGGATGAAGATGATGATATCGGTTTTGATTTTTAATGAGGTGAGAATATGTTAACGTCAGACAAAATCAAAGAAAGATTAACAACTGAAGATATTATCAAACTTTGCTGCTTCTTACAGGGAACAGATAGATGTGGGTATGACCGTTACGAACATCCAACATTTAATACCTATCTTTGTCACAAAGGAGATAGTGAAGACAAGTTATATTATTATCCAGAAACTAAATTATTCCATTGCTATACATGTGGGAAAAGTCCAGACATTTTCGAGGTAGTTCAAAGCACTTTAGATACGGATTTTAAAGGAGCTTTAGACTATATCGTAAAGTTCTTTAATTTGCGAGAAATAGGGTTTGAAGAAGTCGAAAGTACGGAATTAACTGACGATTGGGATATTTTTCAAAAAATTCAAGACTATGCAAAAGTTGAAAAAGAAGACGTAACAATCCCACCAATCCACGAAAATCTATTGGAATATTTTTATCCATTAGCAGCCCCAACAGAATGGCTTAAAGATGGTATAAGTAAGGATGTTATGAGATATTATGGGATCCGTGTAGACTCAGCTTTACACAAAGTTATAATCCCACATAGGAATATTGATGGAGAATTAGTTGGTATCAGAGGAAGATCTTACGACCCTATCGAAGTTGATGCTGGAAAGAAATATATGCCCGTAATTATACAGGGAGATATATATAAGCACAGTCTTGGTAAAAATTTATTTGGATTATTTGAAAATAAGGATACAATTGCACGAATTAAAAAGGCATTTGTTGCAGAGTCAGAAAAATCTGTTTTACAGTTAGCTACAATGTATGGAGTAGAGAATTGTTGGGCAGTAGCAACTTGTGGATCCTCATTTTCTAAGGAGCAAATGAATTTATTATTAGACTTAGGAGTTGAAGAAATTGTACTCGGATATGACAGAGAGTTCGAGGGTGGCAAAGGCAGTGAGGATACTACACAATACGAAGAAAAATTATTAAAAACAGTATCACCTTTATTGCCATATGTTAATGTATCCGTAGTTATGGACTATGATCATTTAACACCATATAAAGCTTCGCCTACAGACTGTGGAAAAGAGATATTTGAACAACTTTATCATAATAGGATAAAGTTATACACATATAACGAAGAAATAAAAAAAGGAGGAAAGAAACATGGCAGAATATAAAAAGCCAGTTAAATATTCGTATTCACGACTAAACGTTTACAATAGCTGCGCATGGAAATACAAGCTTTCATACCTTGACGGTCATTTTGTTAATGTTGATTCATTAGCAGCAGATTTAGGTACGACATTGCACTATATAGAAGAAAGCATAGCTAGAAGCTTAAAAAATCATGAAGAAATAAACTATGACCAATTGAAAGACGAATTTTATAACATCAATATTCCTAAGACATCACCATATGATACAAAGGGCGGTGTTTATGGAATAAACATCTTAAAAGAAAAATATAAGGAAGAATTTTACGAACCAGATGACAATGGCGTTTCTTATAATACAAAGGTAGAGGATTATTTAAACTTTGGTATTTATAGATTAGAAAATTATATTAAAGATAATCCTGGTTTAGAAGTCTATGATATGGAAAAATTCTTCTCAGTAACGTATAATGGTTATACTCTCAGTGGTTTTATTGATAGAATTTTCTATAATAAGAACACTGGTAAATACATCGTAGAAGATATTAAAACAAAGGGCAAGTTATTTAAAGACGCAGAGCTTGTGACACCATTACAATTTGTAGTATATGTTTATGCTCTGCATACAACATTAAATGTTCCATATGAAGATATAGAATGTTTTTATGATTTACCATTCTGTCAAACAAAACAAAAAGCTGGTACGCCAGGATTTATGCAGCGTGGTATGAAAAAGTTAGACGAAATATTCACAGGTATTGATGCGGGTAATTACGAACCAAACCCATCACCACTATGTCATTGGTGTAATTTCTGTCCAACAAATCCAAATCAACCAGAGGCTGGTAAAAACTTATGCCCATATTATTCTTTATGGACACGTGAGAACAAGACACACGCCGTATCTCATAAATGGAGAGGTATGGAAAATCACGAGAGTATCATGAATCATGAACTCAAGAAACAAGCACAAAATAAAACAGAAGAAGAGAAGATCGAGTTATAAGGAGATATTATGGAAGAAAAAGATAAAGTATTATTTGAAGAAAAAGTTAGAGCAACAATCGACCTCGACTTTGATGAACTAGAAGATTGGCGAAAAGAAGATGCTGATGACATCCCTATCTGTAGCATGATCTCTTTTTATAGGGCATGTGGTATGACTGATTTTATTGAAAAATATAAAGCAGAGGAAGGAAAGAATATCGTTCCATTAGATAATTTGGCATGTAACTTTAAAACACTTCAAAAAATCAAAGATTTTATTGAAACAATGTGGTCAGAATATTCCTTAGACATAGACCAAGATAATCATGTATTCTGGGACACAAAAACATACGGGAAAAACGAAAGACATTATGCTAAAAAATTAAACCCACGTGTTTTAAATAGTCTTAATCAAGACTTTTTAAACTTCTGTCCAGGTGTTGATGAAAGTTTAGAAGACGATATATTAGTTTTTAGAACATATTATAAACCTGAACAAAATAGTTGATTTTTAGAATAATATCCAGTATAATATTAGTATAAAAATAATAAATACAAGAGGAATGTTATGTTTACATCACTTCATAATCACACGTATTCGTCAAATATTCGTTTTTTAGATAGTATAAACAGACCAGAAGATATGGTAAATAAAGCCATATCTCTTGGTTTTTCTGGTATAGCTTTTACAGACCATGAAGCTCTATCTTCAGCGATAGATATACTTAAAACGAAAGATAAAATTAAAGACACAAATCCAGATTTTAAGATTATTTTTGGAAATGAAATTTATCTTATTGATGAAAGTGAGATAGGTAATACTAATAAGTATTATCATTTTATCTTATTGGCTAAAGATTTAGAAGGGTGGTACCAACTTAAACAATTATCTTCTATCGCATGGGAACGTGGATATTTTGAAAAAGGCATTATGAGAGTTCCAACAACATATCAAGATATCGAGAAGGTTATAGGATCTAACCCAGGACACATTTTTGGATCTACAGCTTGTTTGGGTGGGTTCTTACCTAATAAAATCTTAGAACATGACGTAAGTAAAGCAAACGAGTTTATACGTTGGTGTATTAAAGTCTTCGGCAAAGATAATTTCTCTTTAGAATTACAACCATCAGATAATGAAGAACAAATTAAAGTCAACGGTGTATTAATTAAAATGGCGGAACATTATGACATTCCATATATCGTTACAACAGATAGTCATTATTTAGATAAAAATGATTTTGGTATTCACTCAGCTTTCTTGAATAGTAGACAAAGTAAAGATCGTGAAACTGAAAAGTTTTATCGTTTTACTTATATCATGACAGAAGATGAAATGAAAACTATTTTAATGGCTGGCGGATTAACAGAAGACCAAATCAAAAAAGCTTTTGAAAATACTTGTAAAATTGCCGATCAGATAGAAAATATTGATTTTAGACACGGTACTATCGTTCCAAAAATTAAAATTCCTGAATTTACTTTATCGCAAATATTATATAACTTTTGCGAAAATGGAAAATATCCGATGATTAAGAAGTTTTATGAGAGCGATGACCAACAAGATGTATATTTAATGTATCAAATCGAACAGGGTATTAAAAATAAGAATGTAGTACTTGATGATATCAAAATAGATAGAATAAATACCGAATTAGACATTTTAGATTATATTAGTACACGTCTAGGTCAAAAGCTAAGTGCTTATCTAAATCTTACAAAAAATATAGTAGACATAGCTTGGAATGTAAGCTTATGTGGAGTCGGCAGAGGTAGCGCTTGTGGTTTCTATATTAATTATTTATTAGGTATTACTCAAGCAGATCCTTTACAGTATGATCTTCCATATTGGCGTTTCTTAAATAAAGAAAGAGTAGAGCTTCCAGATGTGGATGAAGACTTCCAACCAGAGAGAACAAAAGATATTACAGAACTTCTTAAAAAAACCTACGGAGAAGATAATGTTCTCAACTGCGCAACATTCAAGACCGAGTCCTTACGTTCAGCTATTTTATGTTGTGGTAGAGGACTTGGATATAATAGCGATGAAATGCAAGCTTTAGCAGCCCTTGTGCCTTTTCATAGAGGTAATTCTTATACCTTAGATCAATGTTTATATGGAGACGAAGAGCAGGGTTTTGAAGCTGTTGCAGGATTTGAAGATAAAATTAGAGCATATCCTGGTTTGTTCGAAGCTATTAGAAAGGTTGAAGGTATCCCTACAAATGCAAGTATACATGCTAGTGCATTATATGTTTTTAATGATGGTTATCTCGCTCAAAACAGTTTAATGAGAGCTCCTAATAAAGTTAAGATTACAGCATTTAATATGCATGACTCTGATGATATGGGTGCATTAAAAATGGACGTATTGCGTACAAACGCACAATCGAAAATAGCTAAATGCTTAGAGCTTTTATTAAGAGATGGTTTAATTGAATGGCAAGGAAGTTTACGTGCAACGTATGATAAATACATACATCCAGACGTACTTGAATACAAGGATCCACAGATGTGGAAAAATGCAGCAGAAGGAAAGATTAGTGATCTATTCCAATTTGATACACAGGTTGGGGCTGTTTGTATTGAAAAAGCAAGACCAGAAAATGTTATGCAATTAGCAGAAGTTAACTCGATCATGAGGCTACAAACAGAAGATATAGAACAACCTATCGATCGTTATGTGCGTTTCAGAGATAATCCTGAGGCATGGTTATTAGAGATGTACGAGGAAGGACTTACAGATGATGAGATAGAGATTATGAAAAAGTATTTACAAGGTACTAACGGTGTTTCTGGTTCCCAGGAAGTTCTCATGAGGATATTAATGGATCCACAGGTCTGTGGATTTACGCTTGGCGAAGCAAATGCTGCCCGTAAAGCTATAGCAAAAAAACAACAAAAGCAGTTGATAAAACTAAAAGAAGATTTCTTTAGAAAAGGGCTGCAAGATAAGTAAATAAAAAAATTCAACCATATTAAAACTAATATGGTTTTTTATATATAAATTAAAAAATAAAAAAATAGGAGGAAAAAATATGGATCAACTTTTAATTGAAACTGAGGTTGAAGAAAGTTACGCAAAATATACATATCTTGGTACATCTGATAATTTATATTTGATACTTAAAAAGTATGAAAACTTAGATCCACAGCATACATCGGTTACTATTAATAGTAACACAGAAATCATCGCTTCCGGAGCTTTTGATCCACCAACAGGACAAAGTTATACAACTTTATTTAGTTTAACATTAAATAAAAAATTAAAAAAAATACAAAAAGATGTTTTTAAGCACTGTAAAATCACTACCAATTTACAATATTTAGGTACAGTAGATGAATGGGCTAGTATTGAATTTGAAAACTATTATGCAAACCCATTAAGCGTTAAACAGGGTACTTGTCAGATTATAAACTTTGGATCCGATATCCAGATTAATGCTCAAGTCATTCAATCGTTTACGTTTGTATGTTACCGATTCCAAAAACTTACATTAAAAGCTAACGTTAAAGAGGTTAAAAACGGGGCTTTCTTAAATTGTAGTTTTACACAAGGTGGAATGGTAAGGACGCCAAATATTCTAAATTGGGGTCAGATTAAATTTGAATCAAAATATTCTAATCCTGTATATTATAGTAAGAATTTATGTAATACATCAGATACTCCATTTACAACTGTTTTAATTAACAGTGATATTTCTGATTATGCTTTTATTAACGATTTAAGTATAACGACAGTAAATATCAATAATAATGCTGACATTAATTATGTGGGTCGTGATGCTTTCTCTGGTTGTAGTAATTTAAATATCAGTAGAGATGGCATGGGTAAATATCTTGGTGCTACTAATAAAATTTTAATAGGTGTTGATGAAGCGGTCAATACATTAATGACAGGTAATTATCAAGCCGTAGCTGTAGATATACAAACTAAACACGAAGGATATCTAGACACAAACAAAACAATATTAGGTAATTACAATGGTGAGTTGGCTAATACTACAAAATTTATTTTAAATAATGCTTTTTATGATTGTAATTTAACAGAAATTACTATACCAAACACTGTTGTATATATCGGTAGTGAAGCATTTAAAAATAGCGCAGAGCTTATTAATATAGTTATTCCTGATTCTGTAAAATATATCGGGCCTAGATGCTTTGAGGATTGCAAGAGTCTAAAGTCAATTACTTTCGGTAGTGGTATAACAGAAATTCCTGCAAACATATGTTCTAGTTGCGACGAATTGGAAACTACGACTATCCCAAACACTGTTACAAAAATAGACACTGGTGCTTTTAATAACTGTATAAAATTAAAAAGAATAGTTATTGATCCATCCAACAGTCAATTAGCATATATCGGTGATCGAGCATTCTTGCAATGTAGAAGCCTCGGTATCGTAGAAGATATCGATGCAGATGATTTTAATAATAATAAGGTTATGATCCCAGCTACTGTAAAGTATATTGGAGAACAAGCTTTTTATGATTGCAATAACTTAAGAAAAATTGAAGTATATTTCGACAAAGACACAGTTGTTAAAGAAGATAGTTTTGCTTGTTGCTTTAATATTGTTGAGGTATATGCTCCAAATCTTGGTGCAGAATCTGTGGATGATAGTGCTGCTTTGTTATTAGGAAGTCCTACTTTAGGATATCTTGGATATTACGCAGCAGAGGTTGTCTTAGACTCACAAGACAAGGATAAAGGTGTATTAAAAAAGACAGACTCAGATTTTATTATATACGGTCAATCAGATGGTAATGGCGGGATAGATTATGACACATCATCTGTTGTCGCTTATGAAGGCACAGAGACAGATATAGAGATACCTGAAGTTACAAGAATCAAGCCATACGCATTTTACAATCAAAAAGAATTAATTAAAATTTCATTATCAGATACAACTAATAGATTAAAAAGTGTAGGTACTTCAGCATTTGAAAAATGTGATAAATTACAATTAACGGAAGACGGCCAGGGATTGCGATATATCGGTAGTAGAAATAGTCCATATATGATTTTGGTATCAACAAACCCAGAACGTAAAGATATTAATAGCGTTGATATCAATGAATATACAAAATTTATTTGTCAAAGTGCTTTAAGTAATTATACTGCCTTACAAACAATAACAACATCATGCAGTAGCGATAAAAATATATCCGAAGGAATATCTAAAAAAGAATACGCAGTGCCATTTAGTAATATATTTGGTAAAAATCTTGTTGATACTGATCATAATATCGTATCAACATTAAAATTCTATGCTGATAATGGTGAGATATATTCATCTAATTATTATATTCCATCAGATATACGTAAAATTACAATTAAAAATGATAGTATTATACCAGATGGATCATTCTTAAAATATACAAATCTTACTGAAGTAGTTTTTGACAGTAGCCTAACAAGGGTGGGATCAGGAGCTTTTGATAACTGTAAAAAATTAACAACTATATCAATTACTAATTCAAATGATCTTACAAGTATAGGTACAGGCGCTTTTAATAATTGTATTAAACTTACGTCTAATTTTATGTTACCAAAGTTAGCAAAAATAGGAGCAAGCGCTTTTTACAATTGTGAATTAATATCAAATATCGACACACATGGAAATGGCATTAGCAATACATATATTACTAAACTACCAGAAAATGTATTTTATAATTGTGTAAAATTAGAATCTGATTTTGTACTTCCTAATCTAGCTAATATTGGAGCACGTGCTTTCTATAATTGTGAAAAAATTGAAGTTATCAATATTAATACTGATCACAATGGTGTAAACAAGAACACACTAATTACAACATTGCCAGATCAGGTTTTCTATAATTGCCAAAAACTAGAATCTGATTTTTATTTAGATAACTTAACAACTGTTGGTTCTGGTGTATTTAATAATTGCAGTGAAATTACATCACTAAAACTTGATGGTACATTTATGACATTAGAAGCTGGCGCTTTTTATGGGTGTGGTAAGCTTGAAACATTATTGTTACCATTTGTCGGTACTCAAAGAAGTTCTTCTACTGCTTCTGCCAATACTTTGTTTGGCGTTATTTTTGGATCTACTAGTTATATAGGTGCATTATCTCCTACGACACAAGCATGGTCAGACAGTCAAACCGCAGATTATTACATACCAACATCATTAAAATACGTAAATATAGCAGGAGCAAATTCAATAATGTTGTATGGAGCTTTCTCTAATTGTCAAAATATCCAAGAAATAACCATAGCCGGAGTACATACTGTAATTAGGAAAAAAACTTTTTATCATTGTTCAAATTTAACTTCTATCGATATATCGAACTATAATTTGGAAAATATCGAGGAACAAGCTTTTGCTGAATGTCCATTACTTACCTCACAATTTACTTTGTCAAATGTAACAACATTAGGGGCACGAGTATTTTATAATTGTTCGAGTTTAATTACAGTAACATTAAATAGTCAAAAAATTTCTGTAATTCCTGCAGAAGCTTTCTACGGATGTTCGAATTTAACTTCTTCATTTAATTTGAATATGACAAGTATTGGAGAAGGCGCCTTTGACGGATGTGCTAAAATACCTTCAGCGACAATCAGTTCTACAATTACAACTATTAATCCAAGAATATTTAAAAATTGTGGTTTATTAGCATCAAGTTTTAATTTACCAAATATAACAAGCATTGGCGAAAGCGCTTTTGAAGGATGTAGTGAAATAGTGGGTATGGAAATAGGTAATACTACGACACATTTAAATAATAATATCACACAATTACCTAATAAGGTGTTTTACAATTGTAGTAAAATGGTTGCAGCATTTAACTTACCAAACTTAACAAATGTAGGTTCTGATGTGTTTTATAACTGTAGTGAAATTACATCGGTCAAACTTGATGGCACATTTACTACACTAGCTGAAGGAATTTTCTATGGGTGTGGCAAACTTACGACGTTATTATTACCATTTGTTGGTGGAAACAAAAACGAACAAAGCGCAAGTAGATCTACTTTGTTTGGGTATATTTTTGGTACTAATAATTACACTGGTAGTAGTCCTGTAACACAAGTTTATTACGATGGTGGTTCTTCTACTTCTGTGTATTCTGAAACATACTATATTCCTGATAGTTTAACACAAATTGAGATTACACGTGCTTTAAAAATATATTATGGGGCGTTCTATGATTGTATTCATATTCAAAACTTAATATTGTCATCATCTACTTTAACGTATATTTGGGGTTCTTGTGTAAGCGGTTGTTATGGTTTAACAAACATTACAATACCATTTATTGGAGCAGACCAAACTAGTAGTGGTCGTTATTTTATGCATATCTTTGGGGGGCGACAATATTCTGAAAGTTATAAAGTAACATTATCCGGATTTAATTATTATTTACCTCTGAGTTTAACAAATATTACGGTTCTTGGAGGAGATATAACTTCACACGCCTTCCAAGGGTGTTCACATGTGACACATATTACAATAAACGGAGACGCCACTACTGTTAGCAACGCTGCTTTTGCATACTGCACTGGTTTAACAAATATAGTTTTACCATCAACCATTACTATTTTTGGTCAACAAGCATTCTATCAAACTGCAGCATTAACCTCTTTATCTATATTATCAAATATAACAAGTTTTGGAGATATGTGTTTTACTGCGTCTGGTTTAACCAACGTGACATTAAATAACTCTGTCGTATCATTACCTTATGGTATATTTGAAAATTGTGCTGGATTAACTTCCATTACGTTACCAAATAGTATAACAACCGTTGGAACAGGTGTGTTTAGAGGATGCAGTAATTTAACAACTGCTATATTGTCAAATAATTTAACGAATATTGGCGAAGAAATGTTCGCTAACTGCTCTAACCTCAACAATATTAATATTCCAAATTCGGTTATACAGATTGGTACAAGAGCGTTTAAAAATTGTACTCATTTCACATCTTTAACAATACCAACGTCTGTTACAACAATATTAGGATCCGTTTTAAATGGATGTAGTGGTCTTAGAACACTCACAATACCTTATGTTGGTAATTCGGTAAATCCGACACAAGCAAGCGAAAACACTTTGTTCGGTTATCTTTTTGGTACAGATGAATACCAAGGCGGAACCTTAACATATCAATATTATTCGTCAACAGGATCGAGGGGGTATTATATTCCAAACAATTTGCGTAGCGTTACCGTATCTGGCGGTAAACTTATGTATGGGGCTTTTTATGGATGTTCTATATTAAATACTATTAAGGTTAAGGGATCTGTACCAGCAGTAGGAGATTGTGCTTTTTATAATTGCTCAGGAGTTAGATCTTGTACATTACCAAACACTATTACAACTGTAGGAAACAATGCTTTCTATGGTTGTAATAGAGTGGATTCACTCATTTTACCTTCAATCCAAAGCATTGGAGATAGCGCATTTAAAAACTGTACAAGTTTACATGCAATGAATGATGATTTTGCAGTTGCTATTCCAAGCACAGTTACTAGCATTGGTAGTGAGGCTTTTAATAATTGTCCAGAAATTTATTCCATAACATTACCGTTTGTTGGAAAATCTGCTACAACATCTACCGCAAGTGAACAATTATTTGGTTACATCTTTGGCTCGACTCAATATACAGGGGGTACTATAATTACGCAACAAGGATCAGATGGAAATTCTTATTCGGCATGCTTGCCTGATGATTTACATACTGTTACTATAACTGGAACAACAGTGCCAGCTTACGGGTTTTACGGTTGTTCAACAATAAGTAGTTTTAATATATCCAACGTTACTTCTATTGGAGAACACGCATTCCAGAATTGTAATAACATCCTTTTTCAAACAATATCTATTGGTAATACTAATATATCTACTTCACTTGGTGTGTATGCTTTTAAAGGATGTTCATATTTACAAAGTGTCACAATTTATAGTACATTAGTGGAACCTGGAGCATCAAATACCGCCGCATTAGGATCAGGTTTATTTGAATCAACTAATCTCCGTTCGTTAAGCTTAAGGCAAACATCTCGTCGTGCTTCTATCCAATTCCGTTCAAATATTTTTGTTAATTCCACTACTACTGGAGTTGCTGTATCGGTGCCATCTACATTATTATCTACTTATCAAAATGATAGCGGATGGTCATCTTACACTACATATGCATCTGTAACCGGATTTACTCAGGTAACATTATCATCTCTATCATAAAATAAAACTTGACTTTTATTTAATAATCCAGTATTATATATAGAGGGCGTGTGAAATATCACGCCCCTAAAGGAGAAAACATGGCAAGGAAAGAATTTTTAGATTATGTATGGAAACGTTGTATAGAACCTCAATTGGGGTATTCTTTCTCATTGAATCATACATTACCTTATAGCCTTATCGCATTACAAGAAATGAATCTAGCAACTCGTTGGAATCAACTTTATTGGCAATGCGCATGTTTGTGTATTAATGCGGGGAACTACACAGATGGCTTAGAGGAGCTTACAGAAGAAGATGAAATGGAACAAGAAACCATAGAAGAAGAAACAGACGAAGAAGAGTCTGAAGAATCTTCAGATGGTGTAAAAGTTAAAAGATCTGCTCCTGATTACAGAAAAGTTGCAAAAGCTATTTCTGACGCTCAACATAAAGGCATTATTGTAGAACTCCCAGACATTAATACTGCTCAAGTTGACTTTATTCCAGACGTTAAAAATAATAGCATATTATATAGTTTACAAACAGTTAATGTGGTTAACCCAGATCTTTTAGACAGGATCTTTAAGGGCAGACCATATCAAAAGGTTGAGGACTTTGTCGAAAAAGTTAACCCTACTCCAGTCCAAATGCTTGGGTTGATCAAGGCAGGATGTTTCGACTCCCTCTACCCAAATAATACTCGTATGTATATTATTAATCGTTATTTACAAATCTTGGCAGATAAAGAGATCGAATTAAAAGACAAGTTAACATCTGTACAGATCAAAAAAGCATTACAACTAAGTATAGACATTCCACAGTTCAATGAACAAATTAGAATGTTTAAGTTTAAACAATATATAGATAAAAATCAATTCGATAAAAATTCGAATAGATATGTCTTAACTGAAGAAGCTTGTATTAGATTTTTCAATACATTCTTCAAATCTAAACTTAGTTTATCAAAGAGCGAATATGGAGATCTTCCAGATAACTCCGTATTCATGAAAAAAGCTAGCTTTACACGTGTTTATGATGAAAGTATCAAACCATTGATGGATTTCTTCAATTCAGAGAGTGGTAGACTAGCATATCAACAATTATTACAAGATGACTTCAAACAAAAGCTCATTGATAAATATTGTTTAGGTACACCATCTACTTGGGAGATGGAAACTATGTGTTATTATCATAGCGGTCATGAATTAGGGAACGTCAATAAACAAAAGTATGATGTCCGTAATTTCTTTGATTTACCAGAAGATCCTAAGAATACAGAGTACTGCAACATTGTTGGCACAGTAATAGGGAACAACAACATTCGTCATACAGTTAGCTTGCTAACTCCAGATGGTGTCGTAGATGCTAAATTCTTTGCTAAGACTTTTGTAGATTTCAATGCAAAGCTTAGTAAATTAGATCCTGAAACAAAAAAGAAAACTGTATTTGATGAGTCATGGTTTAAACGAGGAAGCAAATTAATTGTTTATGGCGTACGAAAAGATAATATGTTCCATGTTAGATCTACTAAAACTCCGTTTACACAAGGTGTCGGAAAGATCGAAGGGGTCTCAACAGATGGCAGTCTAAGTATAAGATATAAAAGGAATAAGCCAAAATAATCTATATTTAGTTGACAAGAGGGATCATATCCAGTATAATCTATATTGGAAAAAGATCCTTCTTTTTTTACTATAATAATAAGGAGATAAAAGTGACAAAAAAAAGATTAGCAAAACCATTAATGAGTGAAACAAAACAATTACTCAACCAATTAGTAACTGCAAAGGTAACTTTGCATAATTATCGTTATCCAAAAAATAAACCTCACAACTCAGGAGAATATGCGATCGTATTACTAAACGTAGAAGAGGTTTTAGAAGGACAACTCACGGTTGAGTGTTTTTCTGCTTATGATGGAAGCATTGTTGTCACAGGAAATCTCCCTAAAGTTGAATATGATATGGAGTATATCTTCACAGGAAAATTAGTGTTTGATCCTGAGTGGGGTCCTCAATATGAATGTTTAGATATGCACCTAGCCTACAACATGGACAATCCAGAAGACCAAAAAAAGTTCTTCAGTTTCTTCATGACAGATAGACAAGTTGAATTACTATTCTCTGAATATGATAATCCTGTAGATTTATTATTCCAAAGGAACATTGGGGCTTTAACAAAGATTAAAGGTATTGGCCCTGTAACGGCAAACCGTATGTGTGCCAAATATTCAGAAAACGTCAATAGTAGTAGAGCTTATATCGAATTAAAAGAATATGGTCTTACAAAAAATGCTATTGATAAACTGATAGCACAATTTGGATCTCCAGATGTTGTGGTAGATATCATTAAAACAAATCCTTATTCATTAATTCAATTAGCCAAAGGCTATGGTTGGGAAAGAGCAGATAGAATAGCCCTAGCTCAAGGGTTTACCACAGACTGTCCAGAAAGATGTATGGCATACTGTTTATACAGACTTGATAAGATGGCTAACGAAGAAGGAAACTCTCGTGTACAGATCCGTGGCTTCGTAGAAGACGTTTTAAACGTATGTGCACCTATTTCGAAGGAGAACCTTCTTAACCTCATAAAAGAGCGCACAGTGGGCCCAGAGGGCTTTGAAGAGCTATATAAGAAGATTAAGTTCGGTGAAAAAGATCTTAAACTTCCTAACTTCTATTATGAAAAAGATAATGGTTATATCGGATTATTTAGCTTGAGAGTTGTAGAGCAAAAAATTGTTGATCAATTAAAGAGACTCAAAAAAGCTCCAAGTATTTTCAGTTTTGACAAGGTAGTCTGCGATCAGATTATTGCTGAAACCGAAAAAGAACAAGGATTTGAATATACCTTTGAACAAAAGAAAGCAATTTGGAGTATTCTAAATAATAACGTAGCAATCCTTACAGGACAATCTGGTACAGGTAAGAGTAGTACATTAAAACCTTTAATTCGTATTTTTGAACATTACGGTTATGAAGTCGCTCAATGCGCACTCTCAGGAAGAGCTTCTAGTTTGTTAACAGAATACACGGGGTTAGAAGGAAAGACAATTCATAGATTATTAAATTATCTACCTGATCAAGAACGTTTCGCCAGAAATGAAAGCAATCCTCTTACAGAAGATGTAATTATTTTGGACGAAACTTCAATGGTTGGGGAAGAATTGTTCTTATCTTTAATTTCAAGTATTCGTAAGGGTAGCAAACTTATTATGTTGGGAGATATTAAACAATTGCCACCTATCTCTGTTGGTAATATTCTCAGCGATTGTATCAAATCTGGATACATACCTACAAATACACTTACCGTCATACAAAGACAAGCACTCAAAAGTGGTATTATTACACAATCTATTCACATTTGTGAAGGTAAGTCTATCGTAAAGAGTGATTTCGCAGGATCTGAGGTACGTGGTGAATTGCAAGACTTTAAACTAACAAGTTCTGCTGAAGCTGCAATAGTTCATGGAAAAGTTCTTGAAGAATTTAAAGACTTATATTATAATAAAAAGATCCCAGCAGATGATATCCAGATTGTTGTTCCTGTTCGTTCTAAAGGTATGAATAGCTGTAGATATTTTAATGTAGAAGTTCAAGCTATTGTAAATGCAGAACAAAAGAAAGGTGTAACGATCGAGATAAGCGATGGCGGACAAAGATTTGAAGTTACATATAAACCTGGCGACAGAATTATGGTCACAAAGAACAATTATCATGCCAGAAATATTTACGGAAAAGAAGTCGCAATCTTTAATGGTAATATGGGACATATTGTAGATATTGATTACGAAAACATGATTATTGAGTTAAACGACAATGACCAGATCTTAATTCCAAGAGACGAGTGGGGTGATATCTCGCTAGCATATGCTTGTACCTGTCATAAACTTCAAGGATCTCAGGCACGTTATGTTATTGTTGCTTTAGATAATAGTGCATTCCCACTACTTATGAGAGAATGGTTATACACAGCAATTACGAGAGCTCGTGAGTACTGCGCATTGATAGGTCAACCGACAGCTATAAATCAAGCTACAAGAGTAAGCAATATTAAAGTAAAGCAAACTTGGATCAAGGATGCTTTATATGAGTTATATAAAAAAGAACATTAAATTGACTTTTACGATAATATCCATTATAATATTAATATCAAACAAAACAACGGAGGTAAATTAATATGAAAATGGAAAACATAACAAACATTATCGAGCAAACAGTTAGCAAAAAGGGATACAAGATCGAGGAGAGAAAATCTATCTCTACAGATTCTTGGTATTTTAAAATTTATTCTGATCAATATTCATTGATGTTCAGATTATCAGATCACCCAACAAAATCAGATGTTATCACACTCAGGACAGACAAAAACTTATCTTATAAGCAATTAGTCCGTTTTGTTGAAAACAGATGTAGAGATTTAAGTGATCGTAAATTAAAAGGATTATTAGGATTATGAAAGTAAAAGCAGAAACATATTTAGACGGAGCAGCAAACACTCCAATAAGTAAAGTTGTACTAGACGCCATGAAACCGTTTTTAACAGACGGTTTTGTTGGCAACAGTCAATCTGTCCATGATTATGGTATCGAAGCTCACGTGGCCGTAGAAGACGCCAGAGAGGATATCGCAGAGGTTATAGGAACTTCTGCAGATCATATTATATTCACATCTGGTGCAACAGAAGGAAATAACTGGGTTATTAAAATGACAGCTCTTAAACAACTTCTAATTGATCATAAATCTACACATATTATTTGTGGAGCTTTTGAACATGACTCAATCACTAATGCTTGTAAGCAATTAGAAGAGTTTGGGTGTTGTGTTGATTACATAACCCCAGACAGTAAAGGATTAAGATGGGATGTTATTGCTCCATATATTAGAGAAAGTACATGCCTTATATGTACATCTTCAGTTAATAATGAACTCGGAACCTATAATGAAGCTGGAGTAATTTCCGACAAGGCCGCAGAACTGGGCATCAAAACTCTTGTTGACTGCACACAAAGTGTAGGATATGGTGGTACAAACATTTGTTTGAAAACAATTTTCCCAAAAGCGACATATTTAACATTTTCTGCACACAAAATTTACGGACCAACGGGTGTTGGTATCCTGGTTTGTGATCCAGAGGATCGTCCAATGCCTCTCATTAATGCAGGATCTCAAGAATTTGGTCGCAGAGGAGGCACTTCAAACGTTGCAGGAATTGTCGGAACAGCAGCTGCAGTTAAAGAAATGTATAAAGCTACAGATTATGCACAACATTATGTATATTTATACAATTACTTAATGAAGAGGTTGATTTTTGAATTTCCAAAAATTAAATTGACCATAGTTCCAGACCAAAAAAATATTATAAGTCTCGATTGCTCTAATATGTGTGATTATGATAAGCTTGCTTCAGTACTTGGAACACAAGAAATTGCTGTTGCAGGTGGATCTGCTTGCACAGAAGAGGTTGATGAGACCAAAGGTGGTTTCAATGGATCACATGTTTTAGTAGGAATGGGACGTACAGAGAAGCAAATTAGAAACACAATTCGTGTTTCGTTCACAAAATATACAACTGTTAAAGATATAGATAAGTTATTAGAGACACTTAAGGAGGTAGAAAACAAATGAAATTAAAAGTTACATTAGACGAAGGCGCATATATGCCTATTAAAGCATATAAAACAGATGCAGGGTTTGATCTTAAATCAAGAGACAACACTTTGATCCCAGCTCACGATTCAAAAGTATTCGATACGGGTGTTCATATTGCAATTCCTGAAGGATATGTCGGATTTTTAAAGTCAAAAAGTGGGTTAAACGTTAAACATGATCTAACTGGAACAGGTGTGATTGACTCAGGATACACAGGACCAATCGTTGTAAAGCTTTATAATCACGGAAGTTTCAATCATAAAGTCAAAAAGGGTGATAAACTTATACAATTAGTTATCTTACCAATCCCAGAAATAGAATTAGAGCAAGTAGATTCACTTGAAGATACAGATAGAGGTGATAATGGATTCGGAAGCACAGGTATATAATTTATTAGAGGAGACTGAAGAAGCTTTAAAAGAAGGTGGATTCAGTCTTCGTAATATAAAATTCATATTAAATAGAGAGGGACTAATCCCTGTGGCGGAATTTGTACAAAAAGCTACCGTCTTAATTTATCAGAAAATCGCTAACGCGGAGCCTGTGGTAGATCCAACTCTACGTATCGTAGGGGGGTCTTGGTGGATGGAGCGCGTAGTTGTCGACGGGATCGAACAATGGGCTTTTAGAAAGAAACCACAAAGGCCAACACTACAAGCGGCAGACGTTAATTTAAGGAATATACACGTCTAGGAGGAGCTATGAATAGATTAAAAGAAATGATCAAAGTTATACAACAATATATATTAACAACAACAGACGTAGAAGTTATCCCAGTTATAGATCCATGCAGCTATACAGAGATCGATAATGAGTGTGTAGGGATTTTTAAGGTTACGGTTAATTTAGTTGACTTATTATTCGATATACATTATAATATATACGATAAGAAATATACATTGAAAGTATATAATAAAATAAACGAAGCAGAGATAGGTACTAGGAGGATATAAAACATGACAACAATAAACGAAGCAAACAATAATATTAAAAAAGCATATTACAACGAATACTTTGTATTATCAACAAAAGAAGAACCTTATGAATTCTTTAAAGAAGAGCGTTTGTTCTTCTGGGCAGATGATTTACTTAACTTTATATATTTTCTCGCAGAGATCAAAACTAAGATCGTAGTCTTCGTCGAAGTAGAGAGATATGAAGCAGAAGGTATGAGCTATTTAATCGAACTTGCGGACGCTTATAAAGAGGAAGCAGTTAGACTTAAGCACATCGAAGTTTTCGGAAAATAGTGCCGAATAAAAACACCATTTTATTGGGCAAAAAACGGAGTAAAAAATAAATGATATCAAACTTATTATTATCAGCACCTGCAGACAACTTTAGAACTGTAAGGTTAAACAATCCTGTGATGTTATCAATAGCTATCTTTTTAGGGTTAGCTTTCATCACAGCGATTATCGTTATAATAATAAAAAGCGGGAGAGATTAATATGAAATATTTTATAGTATCGGATACACATAGTTTTTATACAGAACTTAAAGAGGGATTAGATAAGGCAGGATATGATATAAATAATCCTGAACATTGTTTTGTATTAAACGGAGATCTTTTTGATCGTGGAGAGGAATCTGCTGAAATATTAAAATTTGTAAGAAGCATCCCTAAAGAGAGACGAGTTTTAATTAGGGGAAATCACGAATACTTATTAAAACAATTAGTAGACAAGGTTTTCCCACAGTCTCATGATTTTTCTAACGGGACAGTTTTTACAATGTTCCAGTTATATAAAGATAGACACCCAAAGACTAAAGTATTTAACAACTATAATAAATTTTGGTCTGATCCTGATAATTATTCAATTTTTAATATGAATTGGATAGAGGTACAAAAATTTAATGATTACTTCCAACATGCTTTAGACAGAAGAACCTGGAATATGATTAGAAATGATTTAAAGCAGTCGCAGTTAATTGAATGGATTTTTGAAAGCGACGAGTGGGTGAATTATCTTGAATTAAACGACTATATAATCACACATGCATTTATACCACTCTACGAAAGTCATGGAACCTATTGTGATTTTGCAAGATATGAACCAAATTGGAGAGAATGCGCGACACCTAGACAATGGGTAGAAGCCACCTGGAAATGCCCTTACTGGTTAATCGATGATGGATATTTTGATAAAGAGATTGAGAAGGGTAAAAGATTAGTATGCGGGCATTGGCACGCCAGTGACTTTCATTGGCATTATGGTGGCAGCGACAAAGACAACACGATCTTCTATGGAGAGAATGTAATAGCGATAGATTCATGTACAGTATTATCTGGATTTGTAAATGTGTTGGTTTTAGAAGAATAAAATTGACTTTTTATAAAACATCCAGTATAATATTAATAAGAAACTCGAAAAGGCTCAAAAGGCCAATTTTATAACCCAAAAGGGAAAGGAGAAGAAAATATGTCAAAATTTAGTGGTAAGTGCGACTTATACGATCATATGATGATGGAGAAGCATCGCACAGCAGATGGATCAGACGATCCAGAAGAAATTAAGAAAGCACATGTTCTCTATTCAGATGAATTAGAGTGCTTTGAAATTTTTAAGCAAAAAACAGGTGGAGTAATTCACCAACATCAATTAATTACAGTTACAGAACAAAATCAAATGATGGTCGCTGAAAAATGCGATCATTTCGAGGTTATTGAATATTTTGATACAGTTCCAGACAAACGTAAGAAGGGCGGATATAGAAATATCGTCACATACACATACAGATACTGGGGCAGAGATTACGACACTTTAAAAGAATTAAATAAACACGGAGTATATATCACGATCGACATACACTTCGATACAATTTTAGATTTAATTCCATATTATCCTTATGTTATTGCTATGTCTTATAGTAGTGAAGATAGTGAGTATGTAGTGATTAGTAAAAAGAACTTTGTATTACAAGAAAGGGATGAGATGTATGATCATGGATATGACTCAAAAATGTGGGAAGGATATAACAAAAAACTTCAAGACCATTACAGAGAAGTTGTTTTAAGATATTATAATCCTGAAGACCGTGAAATTGTAGATTGTGTTGATTTTAATGAAAACAGAAGAGGCTTTGTAAACTATCCAATTGATGATCATTTTGATATAGATTGGTATTGGCAAGCTGGGGCTAAACCACATTGGACAACACCAAAAGTTATTAACTATGAAACTGGTGAGATAGAAATATCTGAACAGGATTATAATAATACTTTTAAAAATAATATAGCATTAGTAAAGTACATAAGAAAAAAAGATTATTCACTATTTTTAGACTAGGAGGAAATAAAAATGAAACCAATGATAATACCATATAATGAAAAAGCATTCACACCAGAAGAAGTTAAAGCAGGAATGGTGGGAGAGTTTGTTGAGTTTTTAATGCAACAAGATATGAAGTCAAATGAAGTCAAAGAAAAAAGTCATACTGGCGGTTACACAAATATTAATATAACCAGTGATAGTTATTGTGTAATTGTTCAATGGTGTGATGTATTTTTTGATGATAATTCACCAAAGTTTGAATTTGTAAATGAAGGTGAAACAGTTGCAACAGTATTAGAACTTCCAGATAATTCTACTATGCTTTGTTGGGATGAAGATGATGCAAAAGAAGCATTAGATGATTTCCTAAAAGAACATCCATATTATAAAAAGAATGAATATGGGCACTGGTATGACGAAAATGAACAAAAAGAATGGGAAGAATGGGTAAAGAAAAATAATCCAGAATATGCAGAAGTATTTGATACAAAGTATGACACTGTAAACTGTATTGCAAATGATGAACAAGGTGAGAATTGTGATAATGAATGTGACACTTGTAAATACAATTCAAATAAGAAAGGAGAATAATTATGGACTTAACAAAAGATGTTTTAACAGCAAAAGAAGCAGCAGCGATAGCAGATAATTCTGATTATCTTTTTGATGATATAATGAAACATATTAGAGAATGCGCTATGAGAAATGAAAAAGTATTAATATACGGACTTCCAAAGTTATATATAAGTAAAACCGCACTTGAAAACGCAGAGAAAAAGTTAGAAGAATTAGGTTATAAATTAGAAAAACAATATAGTTCTTATGAAATTAGAGTGGAGTGGTAAATTATGGGTTGCAATTATTATTTACATAAAAAAGATAGCACGCCTTGGATCCTTCCGATCAATAGACTTGGTCAATATATCGAAAGAGATATATACAAAATGGGAACAGGAGAGCTCGATAAAAGCGCTTGTGTCTTAGATTTTGATAAATGTACGGTCGAACAAGAAGGTTTACATATTGGTAAATCGTCCTGTGGCTGGCATTTTGATCTTTGTATTTATCCTTTTATAAATATTTATAATTTAGAAGACTGGAAAAAGTTATTTAATTCTCATGAATATTTTATTAAAGATGAATATGATGAGATAATTTCCTCTGATGAAATGATAAAAACCATCGTGGATAGAAAAGGTAATTCACTATTAAGCGAAGAAGAATTAAAAGAAAACCACGCCGACAGAGGATTAAATGGATTATTAGCGCATTCAAGCTCTATCTGGGATACACGAAACGCAGAAGAATGGAAGCAGTTTATACCTATGTTAGTACCCCATTATAGAACAGACGGACCATACGATCTAACACCTGACTGGGATTTTAGTTAAGGAGGACACATATGATGAAGAGAGAAAGATTTGTAGAAGTAATAAATTTTATTAAAGAACAAAGAAAAAAAGAAGATGAGTTCTGTACAGTATTAGAAAAAATGTGTGGAGATGATAGGTTTCCTATGCCTGCTTTTATTTACACAGAATACGAAGACTTATTGGTAAAAATACTACAAGAAGAATTCGACGATCGAGATGATTTAATTGGTTATTATCTTTATGAATTTGACGATTTAGCGGAAGAAGAAAAACAAAAACAAATAGCCCACATGCCACAATTAGCTTCTTTAGATGACATGTATGATTACCTTATTAAAGAGTGGTTAGGAAACAATGTAGGAGAGTAAATATATGGAGCTTAAACTTAAAAAAATTTCAATACACAAAATTAACAACAGGTTTGTAAAAATCTATGGAAATACATATGATACATATTATTGGGACGTGAAAATAAAAAATATAGATAATAATAAAGTATATTTGTTCAAAGCAGCAATAGACACAGGAACCGACTCTTATTGTTGTCCTTATTGGCCTAAGAAACAGTACAGACACCTTAGTCTTATGTGGACTAAAAAAGCAGACCAAAAACTTGATACAGATAACCCAAACTATGTAACACTTATAGAATATGCTCTAAAAATAATACAGGATTATCTTATAGATACTCAGGAGATTTATTCAGTTGATGGTAATATATATTTAATTGGAGAGAGTGGAGAAGAATAATGAAAAAAGATGCAAAAATTTTAATACTTGTAGAGTCACCTAATAAATGTTCTACAATTAAAAAAATTTTAAAAGACGGTGGATATACAAATGCTACCGTTCTGGCTTCGGCAGGCCATATTACAGAAATCAAAGACGGTGGATCTTATTGGAATACAGGAATAGATCCTACGCACAATTTTAAGATTAACTATAGTGTTATGCCTTCTAAAAAAGATATCGTAGAAAAGCTTAAGGCAGCAGTACAAAATGCTGAAAAAGTGTTTATTTGTAGCGACCCAGATAGAGAAGGAGAAGCTATTGCATGGCATTTAAAAACTCAGCTTAAAATACCTGAATCAAAATATGCCCGTGCTACCTTCCATGAAGTAACAAAGCCTGCCGTATTGGCAGCTTTAGATTCTCCAAGAAAGATAGACGACAATTTAGTTGATGCTGCAAAATCACGTGCAGCTATTGATAAGATGCTTGGATATAGACTCACAAACATAGCTAGAGATAACATCCAAGCTAGATCTGTAGGAAGATGTCAATCTGCTGGTCTTAAACTTGTAGTAGAAAGAGAGGAGGAAATTAGAAATTTCGTACCTGAAAAATACTTTGATCTTTACCTATTATTTGAAAAAAATAAGACTAAATTTAAAGCAAAATATACAGGAACCAGTAAGAAAGAAATTAAACGTTTACCTACAAAAGAGGCATGTGATCAGATCATAAACGACTGTAAAAATAAGGATTTTGCAATTTGCTCTATTGAGAAAAAAGAGCAAAAAGAAAGCCCTAAACCACCATTTACAACTAGCACTTTCCAACAGGAAGCAAATAAGGTTTATGGCATGTCGATCGACACGGCTATGAGCTGTGCTCAAAAGCTTTTCGAGGGTATTAGTATTATGGGATCTCATACAGCTTTAATTACATATATTAGAACAGATGACACAAGTATGTCTCCAGAGTTTGCAGAAACCCTAGAAAAATATGTAAAAGCGAAATATGGAAAACAATACTATGCTCCTGTTAAGAAAGGTACAAAAACAGAAGGAAGTCAAGAAGCTCATGAATGTCTTCGTGTTATTAATTTAGATATGACTCCAAAGGATTTAGAAGATTATATTTCCGATAAAAACCTTCTCAAGATCTATAAATTAATTTGGGAAAGAACTGTAATGAGTTCTATGGCTCCAGCTATCATTAGCGACACACAATACAATATTGCTAATGGTGATCATAGATTTGTTATGCACTCTAAAGAGATCATCTTCGATGGATATAGAAAAATACATGTAGACACAGAAGATGAGATATCCAAAGATGAAGTGGTTAAAGAAGTTTTTACTGAGAAAGAGATCCTTCAAAAGACAGAATTAAAGGTAGAGCCAAAGGAAACCACACCTCCAAAGAGATATACAGAAGCAACATTCATCAAAGAGTTAGATAAAAGAGGTATAGGAAGACCATCTACATTTGCGACAATTCTTAAAACAATCCTTGCTGAAAACAGGGGATATTGTACTTTAGAAAATAAGTTGATTACACCTACTGAGAAAGGTATGCAATTATCTGCATTTTTAGATAAGTCTTTTCCAGATCTAATTAATTTACATTATACAACAGAATTAGAATCAGATCTAGACCTTATTGCAACAGGTAAAAAGCCTTATTTAGATTTCTTGCAAGAGTTTTATACCAAACTTGAAGATTCAGTAAAAAAGGTTGTGCCAGAAACAAAGATCTGCCCAAACTGTGGTAAACCATTAGTACGTAGAAAATCAAAGTATGGTACATTCTGGGGATGCTCAGGATACCCATCATGCAAATATATTGAGAAATAAATTGACTTTTATAGAAATATCCAGTATTATATTAGTATAGTTCAAGGAGGAGCTATGGCAGAAGAAGAAAAAAAAGAGAAAACATTAGAAGAAGTTCTCGCAGAAGCAGAGGAATTTATTGAAAGATTGAAGAATGTAAATTTTGACGATCTGTTTTATGGCGAATATGATGGTGATATTGAAGATCCGTTTTGTGAACCAGATATCTTCGATCTATCTCAAGAAAATGATGTAGACTTCTTTAATATACTCGACACTCCTGAAACTACACAGGAAGAGGAGAAAATTACGTTTCCTACAACACAAACAATTAAAGGAAATGTAATCAACCTCAACTATGTTGAAAGCATAGAAAAAATAGATAAAGAACATAACGGTAGTATCACTTATGGCGTCAAGTTTAACTTCACAGGTAAGAAAAAGTTTTACAGGATCGTGTGGTTTAATACCAACGTCACACAGCGAGATATCGTTTACGATAAGCAAATAAAATACTTAAATCAACTAAAAAATACTACACATTAAGGAGGATGACAAACATGGCAGTAAAAAAAGAAACAACAGCAACAAAAACAACATTAGGAATACCAACAGATGATCAAAAATTCCCAAATCCAGAATTACTAAATTATTATATTCAATTAGAGAATAGAATTATTTGGATTGATGACGAAATCGATGGTTCAACACTCGAAATCTCACGTTTAATCCTTTTGTTTAACAAAGAAGACCAAGGAATCCCAGTAGAGAAACGTAAGCCAATTAAACTCTTAATCTTTAGTTATGGTGGAGAAGGACAAGCTTGCTTCAGCGTATTAGACGCTATCGCATTAAGTAAGACACCTGTATGGACATTCAATATGGGTGCAGCTATGAGCGCAGGTTTACTCTTATTATTAGCAGGACATAAGAGATTCTGTCTTAAAAACTCTACAGCATTAGCACACTCTGGTAGTGGTGGCACACAAGGCACATATGAACAAACAGAAGCACAGATGAATGATTATAAGCACTTTGTACAAGTAATGCGTGACTATATTATTGACAGAACAAAGATCGACCAAAAGACCCTTGCTAAACACAAGAAAGAAGAATGGTACTTGTATGCAGAGGATCAAATCAACTACGGAGTTGTTGATGAAATCATTTCAGACATAGATGTCTTCTTCTAAAAAATCCTAAATAAATTTAAAAAAAAGTATAATAATGGTTGACATTTTGTATGTTATCCATTATTATATTTATATAGACTAATATATAGGAGGATACGCACATGGCAAAAACAAAAACACTCACAGAGAAGTTACAAGAAACATCAGTAAAACTTTATGATTTAGAATTTCACGTCACTACAGAGAACCTTAGAGAAGACGGTACTTTACCAGATGCTAAGGAAGTATTAGTAAAAGAAATTCACAGCACAAGAAAACACATTGAGCAACTTGTATATTTACTTAATAAGCACGATATTAAATAAGAGGGGATGTATATGCGCACAAAAATAATTAAAACAAAGAAACCACATCACGTAAGATTTAGATCTGTTTATTGGACTAAAGATATAGATGAATTTAAAGAAAAAACCCATAAATACAGAAAGTTCTTTTTTAGGAATGTCTATATTATCCAAGAGACACTTCCTACTGTTGAGATAGGCGCACATACAAAGTATTTAGAGTTAAGAACACTCAGAAAAGTATTTAGATGTTCTTTGGAAGGAGGAATTTATTAATGAATAAGTTTGTTAGAAATGGACATCATAAAAATTGGAAAAAAAGATGGAAAAAAATAGTTAAAGAAGATTTTGACTGGGACTATGGTTATCTCGAAAAGATAATTGTGCACAAGCTTGAACTTATGCTTGAGTATTATTCAGATCCTGAGAACGTTGCACAAGTAGATGAAACTCGTGAACCAATCGTTGCAGAAATTCAAGAAGTTTTAGACGTATTTAAGAAAATTGAAACAAGCGATTACGATCAGGACGCTTTCGATTTTCATCATGATCATTGCAAAGCAATTGAGGGTGAACAAATATTATTTTTTGGCGGCAAATCAACGGTATGCCCTACAATACGTTTTGAATGGGACTCAGAAGAAAACCGTCAAACATATCTTGATATGATGAAACAAGCAGAGGAAAAAGAACAAGCAGATATTTTAAAAGCATATACATTAATAGCGCAAAATAGAGGAAAATGGTGGGATTAATATGGCAACAATTTGTTTTGATTTAAAGAGAGTAGACGGACAACATATTTGTATTCAACACTGTCAAATAAATAAGTTTGAATATAATTATCATATTCCTTTTCAGTTTATCAACACAACTAATAATAGAAAAAAACACTGGTGGTTAGAAGATAAAACTTACAAATATGTCTGGATCCTTATAGGTACAGATTATTCTGGATCCGAAAGAATATTCTTTGCTTGTAATGATAAAATATGGACAAATCAAGTTAAAAAACAATATGATAGCAACGATCCTTACTTTGCACATTACAGCAATATCAGAATAGTTAAGCTACCATTCGAACATAAGATAAAATATTATAATGATTTTTTCAAAGAGCAACGTATTAAATATAATACTAACAATTTAAAGGATCAATATAGGATATATTGTCCTGTGACATTAAATAATAAATACGATTTATATAAAGAGGATTAATATGGCAAATTTAACAAATACAGTTGAAAAATTAGTAGATATTTATGAAAAAGGTGTAAAGTCTGAAGATAAAAAAGGATTTGCAGATATTTATAAACAAGCAACCGAAAAACTCTTCAAAGATATTCAAAAAGAGTTTGATAAAACACAGTGGAAATATAAAGGGATTAAAATTACTGTTGAAGATGTAAACTATCAAGATGGTTATTTTATATTTGGTTTTGGAACTAATTCTGTTGTTCACTTTCATATTAAAGAAACACCTGGCTGGTTATATGGTATTTGGTGGAGTCCAGTTTCTACAGAAGAAACCAAAGATAAGAAAAAGAAAGAGTATAGGACAGATAGAGTGTATTGCAGTCTCTTTACACAGTTTGAAGAAGAAATTGATAAGTTTAAGCCAAGTGCATCTACATATGCTTTTGACTTTAAATTTAGTTTAAAAGATGATGGTTTTGTTGACTGGGTTTTTAATAAGATGTGCGATAATATTTATTACATAGCAAAAGAGCCATATCTAGCATTCTATAGAGAAATGTGTTATGCTGATTACAATACTGAATATGTAAGTAGAGAGAAAGCAAAGAGATTCTGGGATAAACACTGGAGAGACAAAGGGATCGAGAAAGAATTACAAAAAGAATGTGCTAGAGATATGTTTAATGCTGTAAAAACTATTATAGGTAAAGAAGTTGAAAATAATGAAGCTTTTATTTTTGATAGAGGTTCTTGGATTTCACCTAGATATGAAGTAGTATTAAAAAACGTTATAATGGAAAATGACAAACCACTTGTCGATAAAGAAGGTTGTTATACGTTGTGTGGTAAAGATGGAGTATATGATAAAAATGATGAAAAATTATATAACAAGACTTACAAACAATGTGATAAGAAATGTGGAAATAAAGCAGCTTTCTTTACCCCATTTTCGAATAACTGTATAATATATAATGAACAATCTTATAATGAACTGTTAAATAAGTGCATTAGTAATAATTCACTTGTATATGGAATTAAAGAGGGGCAAATATTTGAGAGCGAAATAAAATATAACGAGGATTAGAGGTGATTAAATGAATGTATTAACTGACACATTAGTATGTATTGGGATCTTAATATCTACTGCAATTATTACAATATTTGCAATTTTTGGTGGAGTGGTAGAAGAATATAAAGAGAAACATAATATCCTAAAAAGATATCAAAAAGAGGAGAAGAAGGAAGATGAAGAACGAGAAGAAAAATAAGATAATAACAGGTCATGTATATCTAAAACCAAGTACGTATCACGATGGTAAGATAGTTTGTGATGGAAAAACTTATGATCTTTTTGATATTGTAGATAAAGATGGTAACGTGATTGATATTTATGACTGTTATAGACTAGACGATGTACGACTTGACATTGAAGATGGAGTGATCAGGATCTTCCCAGGATTCTTACAACACTACCTTGAAATAGACACATATAAGAAGACAATTAAAAGTCTTTTTAATTACGAAGTTGACAAAAAATAAAATATCCAGTATTATATATAGAGAAACACATAAGGAGGCATATATATGAAGAAAATTACAAAGTCAAATATTAAATACTTCTTTAAGTATCAATTAACAAAACCAGCAAGATGCATATATAATGCTTTCTTGTTTATTAAATATCCTTTCCTTCAACCACGTAATGTATGGACAGGAAAGAAGTACTGGGACTTCTCAGAATATAGCTACATCGCCTCAGGATGGCGCAAAGCTTTCGGTAAGCAATTCAAAAAAGATCTTAGAAAAGCTCTCATCAAAGACGGGATCTTAAAAACTTTTGAATTCACTGAAATAAAAGAAAAATATGGAACTTTAAGATTATATAATAACGGAGAAGGACCAGAAACAGCAAAAGTAATTAATCGCTATGAATTACTATCTATGGGATATTGTTTTATCTGCGGTAAACCTGCAAGATATGAAACAAAAGGTTGGATAGAATATATGTGCGAAAAGTGTTTCGATAAAGTAGAAGGTGACAACCAATATAGAAACAATTTTAACGAATATAAACTAGCTTGCAGATTAACAAAAAAGGATATACCACATTGTTATAGATATGAAGGTAACGAAAAAATTGAGATAGATACAGGCATAGATTTCTATAAACTTTGGGATCTACCAAGAGAGGAAAAATGAAGCTACCAGGAGACGTATTTCAAAACTTTCTAAACAAAGAAGTAGAGCTTGTAACGAGCTATGCATTTATCTGCACAGGTATATTCAAACTCAACGATTCATTCGTCTATGACGAATATAAGTATGTCGTGGAAGATGGTAATACAAAATACTATTTTAATGCAGACGAAATCGCAGGAATATCGATAATTACGGAGGAAGATAAATGAGAGAGATAAGAACGGGATGTAATGATAGTTGCCCTTATTATATGAGTAATACAGGGTGTTTCAAACCAGAAGGGTTGTATTGTCCACCTATGTCAATAACCATAAATAGTTATGAAACTTCTTATAAAGAATTAGACAAAACCGTAGAAGATCTAGAAGTATTAGAGATAATTAAAACTCGTATAAAAGATGTATTTATAAAGAGTGGTTGCGTTTTTGATAACATAGATGATGATGACTATTTCCATTTAAAGTTTGGATTAACAGGAAAAGAATACAAAAAGATAAAGGAGTGGTTATACAATGATTAAATGTAATGGGTGTATATATTTTACAAAAATAAATACTTATACAACATCTTCATCTACAACACCAGATGATTTAGTTGATAAAGATAGAGATGAATATTATAGTTGCTCTAAACCTTATCTTGTAAGATGTCCAAGAGAAAGTGGGTGTGTTGTAGAAAAATCATCTATATCAGCAATCGCAAAAAGATGTGCTATTTGTGGGAATAATATAGAATTTGTTAAAAACAGTGATGAAATAATTTGCAGTGAATGTAAAGAAGCAATAAAGAAATTAAAGGAGTGGTTAAAAGAGGAGCATCATGACTAACGAATACAATAATTTAAAGAATTCATTAAATGAAGAAACAGTAAAAAAGTACTGTAAAGTGATCTGTGTGAACGGAGCTAAAAGATCAGGTAAAGACACATTTACACAACTCTGCCAACAATATCTTGGAGAGAATAGATCCTATGCTGTTTCCTCAGTAGATTTCGTTAAATCGATCGCAAAACAAGCTGGTTGGGATGGCACAAAAACAGAGAAAGATCGTAAGTTCTTGAGCGATCTAAAAGACCTCTTAACACGTTGGAACGACGTCCCATATAACAAAATCATGGAGTCAATTTCTGATCATATTTTTCATAAAAAAACATATGGTGAGGAGTACAATAATTTAGTAGTTTTTGTACATATCCGTGAACCTGAAGAAATAGCAAAGATGGTTAAACGTGTTAATGCCAAAACATTATTTATTCACCGTGCTTCAGCAGAAGAGGCCACTTGTTCAAATCATGCTGATGCAGATGTATTAAATTACAATTACGACTATGTAATTGACAACAACGGGACATTATCAGATCTAGCCGCAAAAGCAGCAGAATTCTGTGAAAAAATACAATAAAAGAGGGGTTTTATTCAGTATGGAATTAAAGAAATATGAAGTAGTTTTTGTAGACGAATATAATAACTGGTATCTTGTAGGTTTCTATGATACATTAAAAGAAGCCGAGAAAGATGTAAACGAATATCTGAAAACATACGTAGACGAAGAAACAAATGAACCTTTATATTTTGGCAAGAATTCAACTTGTGGAGAGTTGACAGAATATGCGTCGACATTCAATTATTGCTTTGATCGAATTCTAGATACTCCAGAAGGATGTATTCAAGTTAGAGGATTCATATTCGATTAATCGGGCCTGAGAAAAGTTTCGACTGTGGTTAAAGCCGAAGTGCACTCCACAGAACGTCGGGGCAGCACCGACCAGGTCCACCATCATCGCAGAGTGCTAGCAAACGGTAGCTTCTCAGGCTCATAACCTGAAGGTTGTAGGTTCGAATCCTACCTCTGCACCCACAAAAATCCACCACCCGATACCGAAGTGTGAGAAAATTAAAGTCGGGGAACTCCAATCGAAATGATTGCTCGCCGGGTTGTGCCGGCACTTACGGAGAGTTGGAGTAATGGTATCTCAAGAGATTGCTAATCTCTCCAAGTCGCAAGACTTGTACAGGTTCGAGCCCTGTACTCTCCGCCAAAATCTGCTGGAGTGGCTCAATGGCAGAGCAGCTGATTTGTAATCAGCAGGTTGTGAGTTCGACTCTCACCTCCAGCTCCAAATAAAGTCCAAATACAGGAGGATATAAACATATGGAATTTTTAATTTATAACACAAAATCAAGCTTTTGGTCAAGGGTATTAGATGAATCTTATTTACCTTTGATAGAATCTTTTTGTATAGGTATTCAGTTCGTCGAAGACGATTTTGATGTTCCTTCTGAAGATGGTGAAATGGAGTCAAAATCTTCAATCACTACTTTTATTACTGTTGATCCAAATGACTTAGGATCCTTAGTGAAAGAGTTACAACTTCCTGTTGTTATAGACTATATTGGTGACGATCCTTTAACAGGAAAAACTGATGTCTATACATTAGAAATTTACGATGGTTACAAAAGCTAATGACAATAAAAAAGGAGCAGTGTAAACACATGAAAACAGTAAAAGAAAAATTAGAATTATTAGACAAAGAAATAGTAAAACTTCAATGCGATCTCGAAGTGATAACAAGTGAGTTTCAGGTCGCCAAGATCCAGCAAAAAATCGACTTCTTGGAAGAGTTAAAAAAAGATATTTCCGTGCTCGGAAAATTTCTAGGTTGGTATCTCGTAGGATCTTATGATGAAGATAAAAATGTGATCCGCCTCGAGCTCCCATGTAACTCCAAAGATGTGGTCGAAATCGAGAATTATGTGAACACACTCATGGATGACTTTTATGATTTAAAAACAAAAGTACAGGAGGACACCACAAATGACAGGTAAAGAAGCATGGCACTCAATCGCTCTCCAGAATTTTAATTTTATGGATGAATATGCATATAAAAAAGAGATAGATATAATCGTTAATGAATTTGAACTTCTCGAGGCAATCCTTAAAGATCTCCAGGTCGACATATCTGGCGGCAAACCAGTTTATAAAATTAATGCTATATACGATAAAAAATCTAAGGTTTATGAGCTTTTACAAAAAAGACTAAACAACTCTGCAGACGACTAAATATTTTAAGATAGAACCGAAGCATGAGAAGGAGGATTAAGATCCTCCTTTTTTTAATTGACTTTTATTATAATATCCAGTATAATTTTAATAAGGTGAAAAGAGATTAAAAATAATGGAGGTAAAAAACAATGACGAAAAAAGAAGCTTTCAAAGAAATTAACGAGACACAAAACTATTATATTAATGAATTAATTGATAAGATTAATAACAATACTGAAGACTATATGAAAGTTATTAATTTTCAAAGTCCTACTGGTACAGGAAAAACAAAGATGATGGCTAAACTTATCAATCTTATGCCAGATGTTTTTTTTGTTATTACAACGTTATCTAAAGGTCAACTCGATAGACAAATTAGTACAAGTATACAGCATGATTGTGCAAATGACAATTTCGTCGTTTATGGGTGTCAACAATATACTATTTCCAGTAAACTTCAAGCTAATGATATTTTAAATTTAATTCCAAAAAATACAAATTTTATATGGATTAGAGACGAGGGACATATTAATACAAATCGCTGGGAAAATTTGCTTAAGGATAAAGCTTTTAAGACAATTAATTTTACAGCTACTCCAGATAATGCTGATATTAAATGTAATTTTGCTAATACCATGATGCTTCGCACGGTCCATCAAAGTACTGGGACTCCAGAAGATGCTATCAAAAAGCTTTTAGAGGTAAAACAACAACATATTAATGTTTTAAATTATAATCCATGTGCAATTTTTAGATGCATCGATGATAATTTAACAAATATTGTTATTACACTCTGTCAAGAATACAAGTTACGATATATAAATATCACAGAAGAAAATTTTAATATGTCCGATCTTTGTCAAGATGATAATAGTTATGATGTAATTATTAATAAATTTAAAATTGTTGAAGGTATTGATATTAGAAGAGCTCACGTACTATTTTTGGATAATCAACCAAGTAATAATAAAACAACCATTCAACTTATTGGTAGATGCAGACGTAATGCTTTATTATATAGAGACGATATTGACATTTTTAATTCAAAAAACGAAAAATTATTAGAAAACACTAGACAGTGTTTTGTATATTACAACGTTGCGCAAATGCACATTGACGAAGACGAAGACGGTGAATTGGTTTCTGCTTTCTGTGATACTATTTCAGTTGAACAATTAAAGACCGATTCTGTTATTAAAGTTAAAAAAGGAATACTTCCAAATGGTTTAAAAATTATAGAACTTGATGGTGTGACTGGTACTTTTAAGGTTTTAAAAGATAAAAAAACTGGGTTTAACATTATTAATCCTGAAAGTGATTTCTACAAAACGGAACGCATTAAAAATGAACAATTGGTTGGCGTAAGATTTGGTAATATTTACTATTATTATAAAATAAAAGATCTATCACAATTATCATCAACAACAGTTGAAATTTCTCGTTTTAATTATGTCAGTGGAGAAGACGAAAAGGAGCTTGTTGAAAACGTATTGGATTTATATAAACAAAGGCGAGCTAGAGTAACGATGTATACTGCGATTAAAGGCATCCCATTAATTCCAGTACTTACGGGTCATTATATTAAAGCTGAATCTCTTGTTGATCTAATGGCTAATACCTTACCTTATTTTCCATATACAAAAGTTTTTAATGATAAAGAATCTGCTATCATTGGAACAGATATTATGAAACATAGTAAAAATAATAACAATAAAGAGATTTGGATAGAAGATAAAGCAGTGACATCTAAAATAAATAAAGCTTCTAAATTTAATAGTTTTATTGAAAAAAAATATAAACAAAAAATTAATAGCGTAGTGGACAGCCTTTTTACAGGACATAATGATTTTAATTTTGATGCTAAATGTAATAGATGTCTAGGTTACTGTGTTGAATATTATTCTAAATACTTAGTATATGGGAATCTTTATTTAAATAAACATATAATACAAGCACGTAAAGAAGCGGGTATCCAAGATGATAGTTTTGTTAATGATAATTTAATTATAAGAGCTTGCATGCTAAAATATCGTGAGTTGATGGAAGAAGCTTATGGATCTAAAATTGCAAAGTTAATTCCAACTATTAGTATTCAATCCTTGATTAAAAAAAGCTATATAGATTTTGTTAAAACAGTGGTTGAACTCGGAACTAAAGCAGCAGATTTTGTTAAAAAAGAGTTTAATATTACAACTCAATTTACGTCTGATAATAAGCTTTATGATCCTAATTTAAGTATCAAACATATTACAGGTCTCGCCGACTATATTAATCAAGATACAATTATTGATATCAAGACAACTAATTATATAGATAAATCTATGGTAAAACAGGTATTGGCTTATCATTATTTATCAACAAAACGCTCAGACCTAAAAATTAAAACAGTTATTGTTTATGATACGGTCAGTGGCAAATTCGTTAAAATTAATTTATAATTAATAATATTTAGAAGGAGGACTAAAAACCCTCCTTTTTTTATTTTTTTGCGGTTTCATGGTAAAACGGGTGGAAATACCTGTCATTTTCGTGGAAATCCCGTGGAATTCGGTGGAAATTCTATGGAACAGCACCCTAGTGCTGCGCAGCTGAGCACCGCGAAAGCAAGCAGCACGTATAGCTGCCTTCCTCCACAGCTCAAAAAACACACAAACAAAACAACAGCTATGCTGTGCAACTCTAATCTCGGCCGGCGCTGGGACTCCAGAGTCGCCGGACGTTGATTTGTTTCTGGGGCGAAGCGAAGCTGAGCAACAGCTCGTCTCTTGCTTTCTTTTTAGTAATATATATTTATATATATTACGTTTTCTTTCTTTATAAACCTTTCTTTCTTTTTTTCTTTCATTCTCTTTTCTTTAATTTATATATACCTATACATATACACATATATATCCAGATCCAGACACATACCTACACACATCTACATATATACAAAGACTTACACAGCCGCACACAGCTCTACATATTCATTCAGATATACCTATCTCTCTTCGCACGCGCGCATATATGCATGCACGCATTATGCGTGAGAAAAAAGGGAGTAACAAAGTTTTATATTTTTCTTTACTTTTTTATCAATATCCAGTATAATATTAGTATCTAGAGATAGATATGTACATTTATAGCAAGATATAGACAGATACAGAGACAGGCATAGAGGGATACAGACAGGCACAGATAGACACGTATATAGCTAGAGAAACCTGCGCCCCTAGGGGGGTAGACATAGATCTTTCTATCTCTCTCGAAGGGGGTATATCTCTAGAGATATCTCTGCATAGATCTGCTGCTATATCTATCTATATCTACATACAAATATAAACATATAAGGAGGCACTTAAAAATGGAAGTAAAGACATGCGAGCAATACGTATTAAACAAATTAACAGAGACAGAGGAAGAGCTATATAAAGCTCAAGACGCAAACGGAGAGTTACAGAGAATCCTATATACAGTGCAAGGCTGTATCGAGCTCAACGAAGGTAAAGATGGATCTTTATCTATATCCATCGATGACTACGCACTTGCGGACGAAGGTCTAGTCAACTTTTTAAAGCAATATCTTGGCAGAGGTAAGTTTGAAGTAGCTGCTGCTGATGCAGAGAAAAACGTGGAGGCATAGGCATGAAGATCAATCACAATTTAGAGCAAGACTTCAACACAGTCATATGGAGCATGAAGAGTCGTAAGGATGCGGCTCTCGTTAAGAAGTTATATGCGCGTGTACAGCAAGTTCTAGGGATCTATGAATCATTACTCGACAGCAAGGTCAATGCAGCGATAAACGAAGCTACAGAGGCCCAGGAAGAGAAAGAGACAGAGGAATCTGCCGAGAAAGAGAAGGAGAGCGACAGAGATGGCAACAGATAATATAGTAGAAGACCTTATCATGATGAGCAAAAAGATGCTTGTCGACGAATATAGGCATCCAGAGACACGTGGCTGGCACTGGGAGATGATGAAGGGCTGGCTCGTTGACGACGAAGGTAACTTAACACGCAGAGGTCGTGAGATCATCGCTGAGGTTGACGCGTGGGAAGCTGAGCACGATTCTGGCGAAGAGAAGGACCAAGATAAGGAAGCATAATATGAGAGACCCAGCAAGAATTGAAGACATACTAAATAAGATCAAAGAGATCTGGGAGAAGCATCCGGATCTCCGTCTCGGTCAGCTTATCTGTAACGCTGTACCTGAGTCTATATTGTACTATACAGAGGACGATGTATTGATACAGGCAGTCGAAGATCTGTATAAGAATCTATAGATCTAGATCTGCTGCTATGGGCATACTTCTATTCATACTTATACTTATGTACCTATCCTGGAAGGAAGATAGATAGGTATGTAGGTATATATATTTTTATATATAAATAGATCTGCTGCTATATAGGGATATAGCGGTGGGCGGAGCTTTATATATTTTTTTTATAGGTGGGGCTGGAGCTAGGGCGGTAGGTATGTATGTATGCGGGTGCGTGCGTGTATATGCAAGGAAACGCGTATATAGGGCTGTGGAGCGATGTAGAGGCGTATAGAGAGATATAAGGGGACGGATAGATATATTTGTCGAGAGAGGGACAAAGACGCACAGAGAGGCTTACAGAGCGTCACAAGAAAAAAGAGCCCCAGGAGGTTGGAAAGAAAAATAGGTCCGTATAAAAAAATATAGGGAGTTAGGCGGGGGCTGGTAAAATTTTTTTGTTTGTGGGGTGTAATATATGTGGGGGGGATGGCGGGTTGGGGAGCTGTCTGTCTAGAAAAGAAAGTACGGGCACGGGGAAACGACCCGGAGCGCCTGATAAATAGAGAGAAGTATTTCTCCTCTCTATTCTTGTCTCTTACGAGACCAAGAGAGGCCTTTGTATCGACCCCTCCTGGTTTGAGATCATATGATTATATGACCTCTATAATTGTATATATATACCCACCCTCCCACTACCATATTTTTAACTCTATTTTCGGATTCCTATGAATTTTTGTGTATTTATTCATAGTTTTCCTGTAGTTTTTACGGGGTTTTCAAGTATAAAAAAAGACCTGGGTTTTTAGCCCAGATCTTAGTATACTTTACTAGCCCCTACAACAGTCTACTATGCAATAAATCACAAGTCCGATTATTGCTCCGACAGCTAGGATTCTAGGGATGATTGGCCAGCCACTAGTATCGCGAACCAACTCAATGATCCAGCTTGCTACTGCTACTACCATCATGACTACAATTGCTATTACTGCGAATAATAATGTTCCCATATTTGTGTCCTCCTTTTCTCTCAATTCCCCATGTTCACTTCATGGTCCCTGTTTTGCTATTGTTGGTTGTTACATGTCTGTATTATTTGTCGTGCTTATCTTTATCCTTCGGGAGAATACCGTGTTGTACTATCGCTTTTGATGCCGAGAAGACTACGACTAATAATACTATAATAATTACCACTGCTGTCCACATTTTTATTCACCTCCTATTAATATGTCAGCTGGTCTATATGCCTGTGCGCAGGTTAATGTGATCTTGTATACAGGTATATAGCTGTTTTGTCCTGGTTCTGTTGTTACTTCTTCTATACGTACGTTTGTCAGTATGTATACTCCTGCGCCGTCGAATTCAAATGCTGTTGAAGTTGATCTGTTTATACAGTGAAAATCTAGATTCAGTTTCGTTAGCTCAGGGAAGTTGTTGCTTCTGGATCCGACGACATAAGGTATGTTTTCTAGTCTCAGGATCTCTGCCATTTTTGATCCGCCGTTGTATACTGCCAGGTATGGAATTTCAGCCCCTTCTGTTGTTACAGTTTGTGCGAATTCGTCTGAGTCTGCGTATAGAATTTTGTTGGCTTCGATTTGTGGCGGTACGTCTTGTGTTGGTTCTGGATCTATCACGATCACTTCGCCGTCTGGAAGGCTTTGGATCCATTCTAAGTATGCGATCCACTCTTCGTACGTACACGGTTCACCGTTGATCCTGTATATGTCTTCGGTGTTGATCTCATGGACGATCTGATAGTTGTACTGATCCATCTTTTGCTGAGCCTGTTCTTCTGAGGCTGCTACTGCTGTGCCTGCAGTTCCAACTCCGAGCATTGTTGCCGCCAGCAAGCCTGTTGTTACGATGTTTGTTATTGCATTCATGTTGTGTTTCCTCCTTTCTTTATTTCTTTATACATATTATACTGTATCCCTGTTTGTTTGTCAAGACTTTTTATGTTATGTCAATATTTGTCTATGTCTTGGATACATGCGGGTTGGTCTGTGTTCTTGCCAGTTCATCGGAATCTCTACTATATAGTATTCATTTCCGAATTCTCGTATTAGATAGTTGTTGATGTTTCTGTCTGTCGCTCTATCCATGCATGATCTTGCTTCTGATTCTGTGGCGAAGTAGATCTTAAGATATTTTCCTTCTCTCTCACAGCCTCTGCAGGCGTCTTTAAATAGATCTTTGAACCATGTTGCGTTGTCGATGTCCATGTTTGGATTTACGCTGTAATATAACTCTTGATATGCTCCCATATTTCTACCTCCTGTGTGTTTTTGTGCGTATAGCCCCAGATCGTTCCGAGGCCATACGGTTGTGTGTTGTTATTGGTTGCTATCTATTAGTCATCAAGCCATTTTGCTTTGTAGCATCCTTCTTCTTCACTCCAGTAGAATTCATCTTGAAGTCCCCAGAGTTCCATGAAGTGCTCTGTAGCTTCTTTACTACCTTCGTCGTAATAACAGCCATTTATGAGCTCTCCATGTTCGAAGTACATGTGTTTTTCATAAAAAGCAACCTGCTCTTCAGAAAAGTCGTAGTTGATAGTGACTTGAGCATCTTTACACATCTGTGCTAACTTGCATATTAGCTTTGTAACTCCATCCCAAGGTGTCTCGAAGTATATTATTACTTCATCATCATCATGTTGTACTCTGCTTTCAGATGCGTTCCATTTTACACCCCAATGTGCTCTGCTCCATTCGTACCAGGTACTGCATCCATAGTTGGCTCTGTTATCTGCTATAGTCTTACCGTAAGTAAGATAGCCCTTTTCACCACCCATAGTGTCGAAGTCTGTTGGTTGTACATCAAACTCGTTCTTGCCGTACACCTTTCGTTCTTTGTCAGCAGAATTAACTGCTTTAAGATATTTGGCGTACTTTGCTTTAGAAAGTTTTTCACCTTTATACTCCGGCATATCTGGATTGATTGTCGTGAGGTAGTATTCAAGTGCAGGTGTGGTACAAGATCCACATATACAGTTTAAACTCTCTGGCATTCTGTCGATGTTGTTGAAGTCCATATACTCTCTACCTGTGTTTTGATCTTTTGATAAGATCTTGTTTGCTACTGTTTCTGCATCCTTTCCTGCAAGGATAATTCTGTTCATAACCCAATTTGGCATATTCGTGTCCTCCTATAAATAAATATTTTTAATTTGTTTTTGTATTGCTATTTGATTGTTGCTGTAAGTATTATACTCCTTTGAAGCATAAAAGTCAACTAAAATATCTTAGCAAATGCTATAATTTGTTAAATAGTCTGTTGCGTAATCAATCTCGTCTTGTGTTAGACTTCTCCAATCAAGATCTGGCGTTACACCAACCACTATAATCGTACCGACTGCGATATCGCTGTATTCTGGTATAGCTATATTTGGCTCTAAGCCCCTTAATTTACCTTCATCATTTAGTACGATATCTACCTGATCTTCCATACCTGGAAGTGGTATTGTTTCAATATAGCCATCTACTGCTTTTTGATATCTTTTTAATGAGTTGTCGAAGTTTGTTACTACTTCTGGATTTTTTCCTGGTTGCTTCATAATTACTGTAATTAATTCATTCTTTGTTTCTGACATAATATTGTCCTCCTTTTTATTATATTTTTAAATAGTCTGCTATACATCCGATATGATGTTCTAAATCCATAGCCATCATTGGTTCAAGTACATGTGCGTATCTTGAGTTGTGTCCCCAGCTATAGAAGTCTTCTGCTGTTTCTTCATCCCAGCCGAATAATTCTGGTTCGTCTACATTTAATTCTCTGACGTACACTGTTAAATCTGTTAAATACAATGGATCTGGATTACATCCATCATTTTCCATAAAGTCACGTACACATCTTGCTAATTCTGGATACTCTTCAATTCTGTTCATTAATTCATCGCTAATTTGTAACATTTTCCTGCCCTCCTTTTTAATATGGGAATTTTTTAGTTTTAATTACTTCCATTGTTTCATCTGTTATGAAGTATGTGTCTTCTGTTAAAGAACTTAAGCCCTTATATTTAAATTCATATCCTCCGAAGACTTTTGTTAAATCTTTAATATATTTTAATTCGCCTGAATCATTTTTTGAATTAAATAGGTACGAATCAATTCTGGTGTATCTGTTCCTGCTTATGTTCATTGTTGGAACCATATATTCTTTATCATATGCCTGTGCATTGATATAGAACCAGAGTCCTTTTTTGATCTTCGCCCAGACTTCTTCATCTTCCATAAAATTCTCGACAATAATGTCTAGGTCTTTATCTTCGAGTTTTTGCACGAGTTTGTCACGATCTCCTTCGATCTCGCTTTTAATTTCTTCTTTCCAATATTCTTTCCAATCTGACATAACATTTACCTCCTATGCGTTATAATTTAAAATTTGTTCAACTTCGGTTTTTGTGAAGCCGTCTGCCATAATATCTGTCTTGTCGAGATGTCCTTTGTCGTATGCAGATTTATATGACAAAATCTCCTCTTTACTTAAACCGATCCCGAGCGGGTCTTGTGCGTCTTTTTGTGTGTATTCTTCTAGGTCGAGTTCAGCAATCTCGTCTGGAGTTAGCTCCATTGCGTTTACTAAACATTCTCTGAACTCATCATCGTGTTCCCATCCCCAGTTAAGTATGTTTTCAATAATATAAATTGCTCTGTTTAATGTAATCTTACTTTTACTCATAATTAATACCTCCTTATTTATTTCTGTTGCAGTAGTCTTCAATGATATCTCGTAACTCTCTATCAATTGTCTGCCAGAGATAATCACTATTCATAACAATATCTGCAAGCTCGTCCATATCTTGGCTTGTTAATTTGTTGATACCAGTTTCTTCTGCGTATTCATCGCTATAACACTCAATTACGCCTTGAAGTTCTTCTTTCCAATATTCTCTGTAATCCATATTATTTACCTCCTATTATCCTATGTTTTTATTGTACCAATCTGTTACGATTGTTCCGATACATACTTCATCATTATTATCTATGTCGTATCCCATATCTAATAATTTTTCTATATAATATCTTGTTACTTCGCTTTCATCAACATCGTTTTCGTCGTCTGAAAGAAACCAGATGTCTCGAAGCCCAACTTTTTTGCCTTCTCTG